>JGI24158J21664_10005734_pt1 | contig 16263 bp, 13 predicted proteins | sample Ectturendosymbi3_FD_21664 | JGI IMG/M metagenome (IMG submission 21664)
TTTTTTACAGCGCTTTTCTCCTGAATGACAAATAAGAACCTGCAGCAAGATCACTGCAGTTCTATTGCTATGCACTGATGATGATAACAGGAGTTATAGAAACGTTTGCAATATGTCATTTGTATCGTTTGCTTTGGCCTTGATATTCATCATGAAATTTAACATTTCACCGGAAAACTTGACTTTTTACTGGAGAACTGTTACATTTTCACAGGAAAGTGACCAGTACTGGATGTGGTTGAATATTGGCACAGATGGCGAGTAAGCATGGAGCTGTTCGACAGCTCTTGGCGCCCCAAGCAACTGCTAACAAAGTCGGAACGCGACAATAATGAACTATTCAACTTTTTTAGATGGGACCGGACTATGAACAACTTGCGCGCTTCGACCAAAGCGGCGACGAAACGCGACGCGCGCGTGGGACGACATCGCGCTCGTGCGGATTAGATTCGCTCAAACGACCGTCAAAGCCTTGAACACTCACGATTGGGAACGAAATCCAGATCCCTGTATTCCATGTGTACGATGGATTCAGCTCTTTCGCCGGTGTCCACACCCTTCACGTACCAAAAGTACCTGAGAAAAGTATGGAGCGCTTTGCTTTTGTTTCGCAGCTTGGCGAGTGGTTAACAATTTATAATAGCGCTTAGCTGGGCCTGTTTCACTGACGTGTTCTGCCATTACAACGTTACGAACGACAATAGCGTTTCAAATCAAAGGAAACTTCAATAAAAGCTCCATGTTTGCTGCAAGCTTTCGAGGAATCAGACGTATACTTTTTGTTTTTCTGGTATTATCAACTGTTCCGACGAAAAATCTATAACCCACATATGCAAGCATGATCTGCGGCTCATTGCCTGGTGCGAAATAGATCAAACAATGTATGGTGGAATGCAGAGTGGATCCAACATAAGTAAACACAAAGCTGCAATTACACAAGAGCTTCAAATTTTAAGATCATAAAAGGCTGTTTGACAAAGCATTGATAAATACTGAGAATAGAAACTACTGGGAAACCAAATTCCACCCGACCGTATGAAACATGGCTGTTCGTTAGCTTGCGATCTACACTAATTACAGCAGCATATCAACAAGTCACAGCCGTTCAGCCGCTTGAACTGGTAATCTTGCTCGTCCTTGGCCACCATGACCTTACTCGATCAAAACGATGCCGTGTGGATCTGGGCCTGGCGTCATGTTACAGTTAAAAACAACAATCGAACCCTCTGTCCAGGATAATGTTCGATCCTCTCACCCCGAAGTTTCCTCCACCTTCAGTCAGACGCGCGATCGCTCGCCGCGAGTGCAAACAACGAAACGGCCAAAATGAGGAGGAAGACGCGCATATTACGGCGTGTTCGCGAAACACGAGCCCAGTTATTGTGCGTCGCGCACGCAGTACAAGCGTTACCTGTCTTCGGTGACTCCGCGTTGTAATAGCGTCCATGTTTGTCCAAGATTTTGCGACACATAAAGCTGTGATAAATAAAATAAGAAAAATAGGCAGCGCTAAGCAACAGAAAGAAGCTTAATGATCACTGCTTTGTAAGGTAGTGCCTGTATTTAACAAAGGTGCAGCTCAAACATGACGCACGAACCGTTTTGCTCTAATGATGCATCAGCCACAACGACGTTACGAGGCGATATGACCACCTCTGACAAGGTAAGTGATACCTTATTCGATACTTTAAGGTAGCAATCCAGGAATTGCCCGAAATCAAATTCACGTGGAAGAACGGTTCACTGCGCACCAGGGCAAAGTATGCGGAAATGGCCATTCAATGGTAGACTAAGTCGTTGATGTTAAATCGAACAATTACTTTACTGCTGCACGTGGATTCGTGATTGAGTTGAACCAGTGGTTCAACTCAAAGCAGTGGTCCCCAACCTTTTTTGATGCATTCCTCCCTTTGCTCATTTTGGAACTTTTCATTCCTTCCTTATACAACAAAACTTTTTTTTATTCTTCCTCTATTACACGAGTCAGCAGTTATATTTGATCTTCCAATATATTCTTTCTCACCTGCCTTTTGCCTGTTATGGTGTAGCTTATTGTTCGAGTTCGTAGGCTAGTATTAACTACAATTGGAACAATGGTCTTTATTGACGACAATAACTTGATTAATAAAAGTGGGACAAAAAGCATTTGTTGTCAATGGCAAGAATGTTTGTCAACAAAAACGTGTGATAGTCCACTAAACAACTTCCAAATATAAAGTGATATAACTGATTGAAAGAGCCAATGTCAACTTAAACAAGAAGTACAACACTTCCTATACACTGAATAGGTAACTGAACTAAAAAGTGGAAATTCCTCCCCTGAACTCACGAAATTCCTCCCTTGGGTGGAATTGCTCCCCGGTTAGGAACCACTGAGTTAAACGGTTATATGCAAAATTCTTGAGCTTTGAGGTGATACAACAACGTAACCCACGGTGTGACGACAAAAAATCATCGTCATAAAAGCAATTGTTCGGTCACAAGTGACGAAATATTGCCACGAAGCGAGCCAACTAGTTCTGGAATCAACGCAGCACGTCTTGTATGCGTTTCAGCACTTTTCGTGATGGAATCACAGCAATGACGAGATTTCTGACGCGATGAGAAATTATAGTCAAACCGTTCAAACACTAGGCACAACCATCACATTTCTGTATAAGCTGCTTTGGCCACGCACTCTTCACCAACTGCTCAGCCACCTGCTCAGCCAATGTGATAGCGCTGTACAATTGTGTCCAAGTATTGTAATTGGTCTCTGCACCAGGGGACTACAATAAACAAATTCTTGTCTAAAACAGGGGTTTCCAACCTTTCACGATCTCGTACCGCTTAGGCATCCCTTATTGTCAACTCGTACCGCTTCTTCCAGAATAACTCATTTTATCGAATCTTAGTTTATTCAGAAGAATAATATACATTACAATAACAATAAAAGACCACAACAAAATTTAATGAGATATTTGTTTTTGTTTACCTTCCACCAATTGGTCGATGCATGGCGTGAACTTGCTAACAGCACATCGAAAGTCATATTGTTACGAAACAATAGGAATAGCAGGCTACAGGAAAATTCATGTGTTTGGAAACAAAACCCGATACGTAAACCAGGAAGCTGTGAATCCAGGTGTTTGTGAAAAACTGGAAGTTACTCGCGCAACACCAGGAAGACTTTCGCGTACCACAGATTGGGAAACCCTGGTCTAAAAAATAAACCAGCTGTGTCCAACCCAAATGGCTTACTGAGCCAAAAATTAAGCCACTATCCTAACCATGGTCGCACACCGAATGACATATTAAAGAGGGCCGCACATTGAATGGCTTACTTGATCTTTGCAAACTAAATTCAGCTTTAGCCAAGCCCAATGTACTGAAAGCATTCGAATCATAATTGCAATGGTGACATACGTGATAAAGTGACACTGAGGTCCACCTGCATAAAAAACGACAAATTGAAGATTGTCAAAATATGACAAGTTTTCAGTATATAGGATGCTTTTACTACAGCGAAAATCTAAACTGGGCCGCACAAAACCTTCTACAGGGCCACATGCGGCCGGCGGGCCGCGGGTTGGACATAGCTGCAATAAACGAAGAATCCTAGTTCAAAATTGTCAATGAAAAGCTCGCGCTTCTGCACATTACTTTAAGACCACATATACGGTGGCATGGCTCTTTGAGAAAACTAAAACGGAGTCGATGAAAATACCTTATGGGAAAAAATAAAACACCAGCTGAAAGAAAATCATAATTTTGATGCTCCAAAATTTGTTAATGATACTGTGTCTCAAAATCGAAGGTGCGACATTAAGCTTTGATGTAAAACGGGACCCAACGATTCTCAGTTTGATCATGAGCAAAGTTCTAACGTACAACCTGGCTCAGATACCTCACAACATAACGTATGATTACCCCGCAGGCCAGGCATAAGATCGTTCCAACGATTCCTTCTACTCGCACGTAGCTAACACTGATTTAAAATTCCACAACAGGTAAGCACCGGCGCGGCACAAAGTAGCTGTGGATTCACTCACCACGGACGTTTGCTTGTCATAACCCAGGAGCCAGTTTTGTTGGCTTGGATGAAATTCCACTTTGTCCAGCAAAAACGAAACGTTGTAATGCACGTAGCTTTCGCCTTCGTCCTGCGAGACCCACACGCGATACGGACTGTGGTGTTTGTCAATGAAGACCACCTGGAAGCAGACAACGCGCGCAATGTAGTTATCCGTAACAGCAGCATGGCAAATACGAAGCAAAGCAGAAGCATACACATCGCGCTTTACACTGTACACAAACCCAAAATATTAATAACATTTTTTCTGTTTAAAACTTATCATAAACCAGTGCGTTGCGTGATGTGATTTGGTGCGTTCGCTTTGGCAGTCACAGATTCGGGGATTCCCGTGTGCAAGACCAGAGTTCAAATTTCACGAAGAGTGAAAGCCCACGTCCCTGCTGCCGCCAGTTTGCAATTTCAATCATTTTTGTTTGTTTCCTTGTGCTTTCTTGTCTGTTTACTTTGTTATTTTTTGCTTGGTCTAGTTCGGCCAACCATGCGGTGAACGCTGTGTTTTCGGGTAGAACAACTTGCTCGATGCAAAACCTACCTCCCAACCGGTTCGAATTGTACCTTAGTTTAGCAACGACATCCGTGCCAAATGAGATTTGAGCATGTAAACTGGAATCAAATGAGATAAGATTCGTATTCATTGACATTCCAGCATGAAACAAACACAACTTTGAATTTGCCTTGCAACTCAACACAGGAATAAGCATTAAATTTTTTTGCATTGAACACAGATTTATCTCTTCAACTTTAAAAAGGTAAAAACAAAAGGCACCACTTGTGTCAAATCATTCTGCTAAAATTTTGTGCACCCAGCTTGTATGCTTACGACACTAGTTTTTAGGCAATGCTGACAGCTGGGATGTTGGGCAGAAATATCGAATCACTTAGAGCAATGTTATTGTAAAATGTTGACGAGCCAGAAATTTACTTGATCACCATAAAAAACATTGGACCCAAGCTGTATGTGGCAAATATAATCATTATTTTGGAAACAAAATCACTTTTCCAGAAATAACACAACAAACAAAGTTACTCACATACCTTGGATTTATTTCTTGGACAAACGAAGTAGCTTTTCAAGATGGCTTTGCTGTCAAACTTGCTTGTTTCTTCAGTAAAATCTTTGCCATAGTTTGTTGATCTGAAATGAAAAGTATCTCAATCAACATTTTAACCTACACAATGTTACAAAAAATCTTTCTTGTATACGCAATCTAATTTCACAAACCATGAAACTAGAGATCGTTAAAGAAGTAAAACAACCACATGGGATCGGGATAGACAGCAGCAAATAAATAACAAACTTCTGCATCTGACAGGTTTGCTGCCAAGCAGGCCTGATCTGTGGTTTGAAAACCTGTACTTGTATAGGATATACAAATGCTGAATGCTGCTTGTTCAGCTCAGAATCCGAAACCCAACAGTTGTCTATTACTGCAAGTCTTTATAGTCTCAACCAACTCAGGAGATTATAAAATTGTTAGGAGCATCCATGCAGATTGCAAGCACTTTGTTTTCTTTTTATTTTTGATGATTCGCAAATACCATGGCACAGGTGGAACACTGAAAACCGGCACAGGTGGAACTTTGACTGTCTATTGTTCTTCCCTGTGCCCATTAACACACAAATATGCTGGCATTGCATAATTACACAAAAATATTATGGAAATGCATTCTGAACATTTTGTTATTTCGTGGACATGCATGGTGCAATAACTCCTACAAACCAACAACTTCTTGTGGGTGTGCTGAAGCTAACACTGACATGATAAAGATTCCAGTAGTGTTGTTAAGAAAGGCTGATGATCACGAACATTTTTGTGAAAGTTGAATTTAATCGAAGTGAGCAGGAAAACTCAGTGACAAAAAACAATTAATTAGGAAAGAAAGCAACCAATTTTCCAACTGAAAACAAACTAAACATTTGTTTGCGTTAAATTACCTCCACAAAGTGCTATGAATAATATCACCATGGCTTTTTCTTCTAGTAAGAATGAAGATCACCTGAAAAATAAAAGTATTTTTATAAACTGATTGTTTCCAATAAAACATACAAGACGTACATGAGTAACCAGCCTCCACAAAGGCAATGAAATCAAATCAATCAGCAGATTTCTTAAAATAGAGAATAAATTCCACATAACTCTGCACATCCTCAGTCCTTAAATCTTATTCAAATGGAGTGATTTTATACACCTGAGTCATGAAAGTAGCGCCTACTCAGCTGATACCTCAAAGTTGGCAGCAAACCTAGAGAAAATCACTATTTTGCAAATAAAATCACTTTCCAAAAACTTTTAGATGTGAACAAGGTTAAAAAATTGCAGCGTTCTTAAGCATCACAGGTTCAAACACTGGATGACTTGGTCTATGTAACACAAGCAAAGGTGGCATTCCAGTAATAATGCAATAGCATCAAACTGAAACCAAACACTAGTCATTGCTTGATGTAGACTTAATCAGAAAAACTGATGGATTCCTTTAAAAAGCTGAGAATCACTTCAGCAAGATGTGATGCAGTCATTCTTTGGTTCACAATGAGTTAGAAGTAAAATCTTGGCAGGAACACGACATTAGTTTTAACAGCAAAAGCTAGCAGGTCATGAGTTCATCCATGTGCATTGTACATAATCTGGCACTGTAAGCACATTCACAAAAATTGTAAAAAATAATGCCTCATTACTCTAGCATACAACAGACATTGAAAGGATAAGACTACAAGTGGGTAATGACAACCGCTTCAGGAAGTGCTTAGTGGCTAATTTGGCAGTAATTGATTCACTCACAGAAATTAATTGATGTACTACGCATTCAATTACAACAGGAATTGAGTGGTTACTTGGCCATACCATGTAGCGTAACTTAATAAATTCGCAAATGTCATTTCAGCAAAATTCTTTATAATTCCATGCAAGCAAGAATCATGAAAACTTAACTGCGATCATTGTCGAATACATCAACTACCAAATTGCTTTAGTAGTTTTCTGTATTTTATAGTCCAAGATCAAATGCTCAATTGCTATACTTGCAAAATAACAAAAAATTCAGCAATCTTTAGAGTTTTGATGCAACCTAATGATGACTAAGGCAAATACAATGAAACATCAAAAGTACTTGCATCCCATTTTGCATTTGGCAATGAAGAAATACAAGGATTATTGAATGATTCAACAAACAACACCCATTCTGTGATTAGGAAGAAGTGAAGCATCAACTGTCTACAACAATTAAAAGCTCTAGGTTTTCTGTAGGCTTTAAAGGAATCAGCTGATTGGACTCTGCTTTCAACTTTTTGCAATGATTCAAACTTGCACATAAACTTAACTCAACAGGTGAAACAAGCAAGGAATCAATCACAAAATTTTATTAGGAAATCAATTTCACGCCCACACGATTTTAAATTCTACAGAAACCAACCATAAACCCATTATGACTTTTTGAAACAAACGACATGCAGTGGAATTATGTTTCAACCAATTTTATCACTTACTTTACTGTAATTTCCAGACCAATGAATCAGAGCTTGGTTGTGAGTTGATTCATTTCCTAGATCAAACTGATGAGATATGAGTTTCTCCTCAGCTGTTACAGCTGCACGACGTCGCCTTTCTAAGTAGTTCCTCAACCTTTAAAATAACAACTTACTATCATTTGTCATTAAAAGCATGCACTAATAACAATTGGAATAAGTGGCAAAAATATTTACAAAGGTATCTAAAAATGAGGTGTGCTTCAAAACCATAGCAGCTGATGTCAAATGCGTTAACTTATGAAGTTATGATTCACCACTAAAAATGTCACCGTTACCTTGATACTACACATTGATAAAGATAAAGGGACATTCTATTGTAATTCTACAAATGCGTGTAACTCCTAACACTCAAACTTTCTCCGTTTCCAGACATGCTCTGCAAAAACTAAGCATGTAAAAAAATGTTGAACTTGGTTCATCAGTTTCTGAGATATGTGTGTTTAAAGTTTTGCTCACCACTGAGTGGCACAGAATGCACCTTAAAACCAAATACTGTTACTTTTGATCAAAGGCTTTGTTAGAAATCATTACTAATTGCAAGGATCTTATGCAGCGAGTTAAAAATATCAGCCCACATTTTGCTAGTTGCTTATGGCAAACAACAAAAAGTTCAATTTTATAGGGGTATGCTACTGGATAACATATTGAGTGTTTTTGTTGATTGCATTTTAAAAATAACATTAATATCTAATAACATACAGTACTTCAGAAGGTTAGCTTGGGAGTATTTGTCTCAACATACCATGGCAAAAGCACATCTTTTTCATGGAAAATTTAAATTAGGGCAGGGTTTTTGAAATATTTTTAGGGACCTGATTCGGCTCCCTAGCATTGAAAATCTGGTGCCTAGAATCAAGACAAAATTATCAAGGGAAATATCTGAATGGATACTGGAATCGGGTCCCTAGGTCTATACCAGGTATCAAGAATTTTCCTTTGAAAAAAAAAACCTATTTAGGGTAACAAATCACAATGTCCTATACACCTCAGTCATTCTAGACAAGCCCAAAATTGGAGCATTTTGGCATGGCAGTTGGAACTCTTCCAATTAAGAAGAGGCAGGGAACTCATGTGAGATATTGCTAGCAGCATCGTTCAGCGTACTTTAGGTTTATCTTGGGTAAAAATTTGCTCAGAATAATGCATTAAAAGAAGTAATTAAGTCTTATAAATGTTTTCTCCAGGTAGTCACTGTACAAAGTCAGACACATCCTTTATGTTTGAGGGCAAATGTGAAATAACAAATGGCACTTTCACACATATACACATTCATCATGACACAGAGATACCATGCACTGTTTAATGTGATGAAACACAATGTTACATGCAGTAAGCATCTGATACTATTCTAGATAAGCATCTGATACTATTCTAGAAATGAAATATAAAAACACTTTACCATTTAACCAAACATATGTAGCATTGTCTTAACCTTCTCAACCTCAACAACAAAAAAACAAGTTACCTTTGCAAAGGGATGTTGGTTGTGCTAGCATCAAATTTACTGGAAGTCAAATCTACCAAGAATGGTAAAGCATCACCTTTAGTAGCGAATACTTTTGCAGTGCTAAAGTGTAGTGAACAGCACAAAACAAATGCTAATCCCACGATGGTATACATCCTTGCATTAAGTAATCCACTGTATCCAGTACCACTGGTGTTTTGACAACAATGATGTCAGTGTTTGCAGCTGTATAGCTCAATACATATCCAGGCGGCCCACAAAGTGGAATTAATGGGCAAATTTATGTAGCAACCTCACGACGCCACAAATGTTTGTTATAAATCAATACTTTAGCAGTGGTTCTGATCTTTATGCCAGTTCTGTAAAACAAGTTAGACACATGTCATTGATCATCTACACATTAGCAGCATAAATTATTTGGAAATACATGGACTAAGTGGTACTTAGGTAAAATATATGTCTCGCAACTCAAGTCAATACATTAGGATTGATGCAAATCAATCCATACCAAACAATGTTCAAATTTGTACTGGCATTTTGGAGTCCATAAACTTTCATATATATTCACCACGTATTAGACAAATAAAAGCTATAGAAAGTTTGAAATAGCTTAAACAGAAATAATTCACCTTAATACACCACAGCATTTTTCAACAAACTTTGGTTTTCAAATGCACATTATTTTTTCATATTAAACTCATGCACTCACAGATTGAATAATTGGTTTAAATTTATGCAAATGAAAAACGCCACCAGGACTGGTAATAACCATCAGTATTAAAGCGATTAAAAAGCTCATTAGAAATAGTAATTCAAAAGAAGGGTTCACCAGTTATAGTCAGTTTGCCATCTTAAAGACGTGTTGAATCTGACATCATTTTTACTGAAAATTTCTGTAACTTCTGAAATAAATGATTAATGACAACAATAACGATAGCAGTGGTTATTATCAAATCCGATTGTAATTGATTTTTTATCTTAATTTTGCCTTAATATTTAAATAAGAAAAAACAAAAAACTGAAGGTTCATCAGGGCCTTATATGCACTGTTTGTGGTTGCCAGAGAAAGCACAATAAATCCATGGTCCTAACTGTCTCACAAATCCTAGCACAAATATAATACCTTCCTGCTAAATGAAAACCTGACAATGTGAAACTATGATATTTATGTGCCCACTTGACGTAACTTTAAACAAATTTTCTACAAGAGATCTACTTGCAACAAACCTGATTATAGGGATGACAGTGACCAAATGGCCTTATCACAGCACTATAAAGTGTTTCATGGCATTGCAAATAAAACACCTATATGTGACTATTACCCTGTTACTTTTATAGAAAAACCCAGTTTTGACTTTCTGGATACCTGTGCAGATCAATGGCTAAAAAGACTAAAAGCACAAATTAATATTCAAAGCATGATCTTCCTTCATATGAAATAATTTTTGTATTTGCTCCATCTTTTATCCACTTTCTTATCGCACATGTTGTGTTTTATTTACAAATTTTAGAGCCTCCCTTCTTAATGTTGAATATTTAAAGGTCTTCCCTGAAGTGCGTTCGTCAACTTCGTGACCTCATGGCTACCTTTCTGCTTATGTATTCCACTACTGCTTTGCATTGAGTCATCACCGATATCTTGCAGCAGTAATTTTTGTTGCTCCGTAAATAGCATCAAAGAGTTCTTCACTTCTTGTGAAAGAAATCAGTTGAGAACAACAACTTTCCACTTTTTACTTGATGTAAATACAGCATATGTTTTGATTTATTCATTTTAGTTTTGAGTTTGCTTTCTCTGTCCTTGCCTTAACCTTGAGCATTTCACCCATACACATTGCTTGTAGATTTTAGGGACAAAGATATGATTAGAGTTACATGAAATCCATTTTTTATTTTTAAAAATTGGCTGATAGATTTGACTATGTCACCTTTGTGTACATTGATTACTTGAAAAATTTGTCAATGAAATTTTCTTCATTGTTCATACGTAAACATAACAAATGTCTATGCAACAAGGGAAAAAACAATCAAGTCTAGAAGTATAACAGTGTCTTGCAAAAATGGTTTCAGTCCATGACAGTTGTTAGCAAAATCATTACACTTATTCATCACTATTGTAAGAATATGAAAAAGGTTGCTGCATAAAAATTATTACAAGCAAGAAAGTCACAGCCAAGTGAAAATAACCAGTCAAACTTAAGACACAAGAGAAGTACTCACAAGCAACAAAAAGTTGAAAAGGACAAGAAAACTAAAAGCAAGCACCACATCAGTTCATATGAGGCACGATTGCAAAGATTGTAGTTAATATTAACCATTTATCTTAAAAAATTCACATATTTATTGCCTGATAAATATAATAGTAAAGCAACTGCAAACACCTGTGGCAGTTATTTTCAAACCGTGGTCAAACATCACTTGTTGAGCAAAAACCCTTTCCTAATGTTTTCCAAAAATGTCAATCTTATTCCGCACAGTATGTTGTTAAGTTCAACAGTTACAAAACTTGGCATTCTATCCAGCATGTTCATCAGGAAAAAAACTTTGAACAGCAAGATAAATATAAGCAAAAATAAGTTTACTCATTAGAAAAAAATTTTACAATGGCATATCAAAGCATAAATCAGACTTGTCTCTGTCATGCTTCCTGTGATCATCTCATGCCTGTAAAGGCCTCGTCAACCGTTTACTTCCTTCATGGCGATGTAAATGACGCAACTGACGCTTGGTCCAAACACCATGATTCATCACCACGATAAAAGGGAATACAATCAGCCTGGAATGAGCTCATCTGCAGAGATTTACTCAATGCTAAGCTGAACACTCTTGAGTCCTTGGGACTACTGATGGCTACTCGCTACACCAGAGAGCCACACTGCTGGGAGATCAGAAGCCTACGCAATTGCTAAGGTTGGAAACCTGCTCGCCCTGATGAGCTCTGAAAAACAATCGCCCTCCAAACTAGTGCCAAAATTTAAAATGCACAAAATGCCGCTGTGGTAAAAATGCTAATGAGCTAGGTATCCATAGTCTCTTCTGCACTACAAATGCAGGCCTCTTTCCCAGACATTCAGCCATTCTCAAAAGGTAATTAACCCACGTTCATCTCCCCTCTACCTTGGAGCCTGTTGACTTGACCAGGGACAGAAGGAGACCAGATGGATAGACTTTGGGCCCCTGGTACAGAGATCTATTACAAGTCTAGTATGGGACAACAATTGTGGACACTTGTGCTTGGTGCCAGTACAAAGACAGTGCAAGACAGGCAGGTATCATAGCAACAAAGGCTGAGGCTGCAATTTCAACCAGTCGCAGTTGAAACCACTGGATCACACATCGTACCTCACACTCTTATTTTGATATAAGTCGCTTTCGCAGATCTACAAACAACACGAAAAAAGGATATGTACAATGACAGAATGATTGACATTGAGAAGTCTCCACATTCAATTCCTTTGTCTTCACAACAAATGCAAGGATGTCACCAGAATGCATCAAGGTCAACAAAAGGCTGGCTGAAAAAATAGCTAAAGAATGCAGGGAGCCATACACATCTGTCATGACTAACATTGGAACAAAGCTCAGATTTGCACTTCTGAAGAGCATCCTTGCTGCAATATGAGGCTTTCGAGGCAAACGGAGCAATGTTCACCTCCAGGATCTCACTGACATTGAATTCAGTTTAATTCCTAGACCCACAATTCTGTAAAGCTGAAGTATGGTGTCAATGACATGTTGCTAATCATTGTTATGCAATATGTGGTTAGGTTATAAGTCATGACATTATGATTGAAATATTATCTTTTCTAGGAATAAAATACTCCCTGCTTCAACTAACCCTTTTTTGATTTTCACATACCCAACACTTATTGGATTACTATTTTACCTTTTCATAATCTGTTTGTATCTTTGCCAGTTCAACCTCATTTGGTGATATTATGTGCCAGGCAGGACATACATGCAACTGTGGTACTCCAATCTGGTCCATGGGTAATTATATTACATATTCACAATTTGTGTGTAAACATTGTTTTTGTGCGGGCCATGCTTTTGATTTCAAATGTTAAACTTACTGCATTGCTCTCGGCCTCATAACCCTTTTTGTTGCTTGCTTCTCTCACCTATGTGCATGCTTCAACTGCTCATCTGTACATACATCAATTCTTCACCCATTGCTTGTCCACCATCATCTGCGTTATGTTAACGACTCTAATGTAAATGATTTAACAGCTTTGCTTCTGTAATGTATACATGTTGTTCATTGTATTCTCATGGAATTATTTCGTTCAGTTTGTCACAGTTGCCTTTCATTTGATATTTTTGATTTTGTAATATTGCTTGCTTTTTCCAAGTCTATTCATTTCCACTCTTTGAAACTTTTTTCATGTTGGTTTTTCCACCATTGTCCATTTATCTGTTTTGGTTAATACTGTCTGGTTTATGATTGATTGAAACCACTGATATATATGGTGAGTCCATCACCCCTTTTTTTGAGCAGCCTCACAAAGGAACTTGTTGATATATCTGGTGGCCCCAGGTAGTAGGCAGTGGTTCCCACAGCACCTGGTTGTGGTCAAAAAGATTGCTGTTAGCATATTGGCCTGTTTGCAAGTTTGATTTGATTTTAGTTGCTCCCAGTGTCCTGACCAGTACTACTACCCACCACTTGCCTTTGTTTCTGCGCATAGCTGTTTCTGTACATTTCATTGTTCCCTTGTGCAGTGTGACTTAGCTCAGTGGTTAACTATCTTGTCAACTGCACAGTCTATGATGATGCTACAGCATTGTGATAAGTTCCACATCACTTGAAACTTCTGAGGTATAAAAAGAAAGAAAATTACTAAAAGCTAAAACCTCGCTTGCTAAGACTGACAACATTGGACAAACAGGTCAACAGCTAATTCAGTGTCCTGTCATTATTTTGACCTTTTTAAGCCATATTAAAGGTTGTATATGTATATTTTTAGATTTAAATAAAAAATAATTATGCGCATATACTACCATATTTTCAGACCATGAGGTGCACTTAAAATCCTTTAATTTTCTCAAAAATTGGAAGTGTGCCTTATAATGTAGTGTGCATAATGTATGAATCTGGTTTGCTTTCTCACCTAGAACCAATTTTATGGTAAACAGTGCTATTTATTTAATTGAGTTGAATGCAGTTTGACTTGAGTTTTGCTTCATTTAATGCACCTTGTGGCCTGAAAATGATGGTTAGTGAAAAAGCCTTCTAAAGTCCCAGAGATCAGGTTTATGAGTAAAATTAAGCTACAAACAATTCTATTCTCTCACGTGACAACTGCATGTATCAGACAAAATCAATCTTCAATCTAATCATCAAAGAACTTAAATTTCAAACTTTCAAAATAAACCAAAAAAAAACTATTACTTGGTGAATTTACATTCATTAACACATTTTTGAAGTTCTTTGTTTAGCAGTTTATTTACCTAAAAACAAGCCCAAATAATGATAAACATACCCATCCACTGTTGCAAAGTAATGCCAACTTTTAAAAAATAGCAAATACAAGAGTAGCAAACAGAAGCAAAGATATACAAAATGTTGAATCATAGACAGTACACAACATTCATTTTCATTAAAATTGTTTCATGAGTGTTGTGTTTTCATGAATATTGTTTCATAAATATTATAAATGTCGTGTTTTTTGTGTTTTTTCATAAACTGATAAAATGCAATATACGAATTAATTTAAATTTTTTGTAATTCCCTTCTTTTTTATTCATTGAAAAGAGGACCTGTTCAGTTAACCGTTGCGTTGCAACATGTGTCTTAGAACAGTCAAACACACATTTCATCAAGATCAGCTAGCACTTGAAAAAATTGTAGTTTATCAGCAAAGCAATACAACTTTTCAATTATTTTTTTGTTTCTTGTAATTTTAATTTAAGGCAGTGGCTACAGAACCACCTGCAGATCTTTAAATTTGAAACCATATTCTACCACCTCCTGAAACGTGACAGTAACGCATGACAAGAATGCAGTAGGCTTGGTAGAAGCATAGTAAACGTAAAAGGTAAACCTAAAACCTAACCCGAACTGTAGCCTAACGCTAACCTAACATAAACCCCTAAACCAAAAGTTTGGAAAGTTTTAAAAAAGTAAAGAAAAACTGGTCCCATGAATTGAAACATGTAACCAGTCACTACTACGTAAACATTAAACATTAGTCACCAAGGTGAGAGGCAAAACTAAAAAACATTGCCACAGCAGACCTGAAACACATCTGCTAGACTACCAGGACAACATCGCTTGATTAATAAACTGACAGCTTTATTCGAACCACATCATCCGAGGCAGTGCGGTTAAGTAAGTTTTGAAATAAGAAGATCCATGGTGGTTCTGTAGCTACTTCCTTAATTTAAAATCCTTTTTGTAATAGTGTATACATCATCGGTGTTGTGTTGGGTGACTTTGAGTGATAAGCCTATGTTATCACATTGCATTTAGTGTCCATTATTTTATATACATTTCATTTGTGTGATTACAGTTTTAACTTTTTTCTTCTTTTTCCTTACGTTTTTTCTTGTTTTACTTTACTTTGTGAGTTTCCCAAATACTGTAAACTGAACTGCCTAATAATTACAAATCAGTCTGATTATAACTTACAAAGTTCATGTTATCAATCAAACAATGAATGATTTATGAAACTCTACCTTAGAACCAAATACTTCTCTCGCTTGCTAAACTTTTCGTTTTTATGTACCTAGCACATATTGGAATAATGTTTGCTGCTAATATTACTGTAATCTGTCCATACTCTTGTATCTTCAACTGAATTTGGTGACACCATGCATGTGGATGGGAACAACTAATCCATGAAACTCACCCCACTGTGGTCCGTGGGTAAATTTCTATTTCTTCACGATTTGTATGCATAAACATTGTTTTTCACCCTTGTAACCTGTTTTTGTAATGAAGTGTTGTGTTAAAATACATTGCTCTTTACCTCATAACCCTTACTTTTGCTTGCTTCCTTCACCTGTCCTTGTTTCAACTGCTCATCTGTACATGTCACAACTCTTCATCCACTGCTTGCCCACTATCATCTGTGTTATGCTGATGTCTCTTGTGTACATGGGCGCAATTTTGTTGTAAAATGTGGGGGGACAGCTTGGTGTAAAACCAATATAGTCATTAGGTCTATGCAGAAAATACGTTTTATATACACACAA
>JGI24158J21664_10005735_pt1 | contig 16262 bp, 6 predicted proteins | sample Ectturendosymbi3_FD_21664 | JGI IMG/M metagenome (IMG submission 21664)
AATCTAAAACTGTGTTTGGTTTTTGAAACTTTAACAATAACAAAGTAAATCAAAAGCACTCCCAAAAGGATTGTGAAAAAATACAGAATAATTTGATGACATCAACAGTAGCATATCTTTAACAAAGCCAAAACTGCTATGGTGAGAGCTGAAGCGACAACCCCTTGCACAGCAAGAATAGACATGTCTCATTGACATTTGAACAAGGTCGCTATGCTGCCAATGTCACAAACTCAGCATTACATGTGGTGCAAAGCTGGAAACAGACTTCAAAAACCAAATACAGTTTTTCATTCCTTCGAAAGTGTAAATCAGATTTGGTTATTTAAACATTACTGTACTATAATAAACAATTCTAACTTCGTAAAACTTCTCTCTTGGTTTGTGGTTTACTAACTAGACGAAACATTGGTAGATAGTAGAAAATAATATGAACTTGATGTGCAGGATCATGCCTCATAATTAAGATTTGCAGTGTGTTAAGATATATACTCAAGTACTGTCTTTGTGAGATCATAGTCTTTATGGAATGACAGACGTTTTCTGCAGTATTGATTTTTGCGTTAAACAGCACAGTAGGTAATTAACTTACAGCAACTGTACCAAGAAGAAAAGGACCACACATGATATTCTCGTTCTGCCTGATACATATTCACTAGTACTTAGAAAGATCTTCATGAATCAACAGCAACAAATCAGTGTAGTTTAAATTTCAAAATAAGAGTGGAAGAGGCTAATTTGTTATTTTTGTCAGCAGCCAAAGTTTCGTATTATCTTATTTGAAGACAACATTTTTGTTGTCAAAATAATTACTTCAAATTTTAACTAAATAAAAAATATTATAGTTATTGTTTTTCTTTTATATAAAATAATTAATAAACCAATTGAAGTTCCGACTTTAGATAGATAAGGTACTATGGTATCTCAACATGATTCAGTATGTGTAATAGAAATTTTGTGTCATGGTGTTCATGATTGTTTGTCATGACAAAAATTATGTTAAGAATATAATGTCAACACCTGCTTTACCGCTTAATGAAAATCATCCATTTTTAAGTAGGCAAGATGCTGTTTTATCATTGAGTAAATTATTCAAATGCTGCTGGCAATAAATTTTTTTGCAAATCTTTAGACTTAGATACATGCATGAATTAAAGTAAAAAATCAGCTGTTACATTATCCCTAACAATTTTAAATGTGCATCAATTGTTATGCATAATTGATCTTTACCACAAAGGATATGGTGCACAGCATTTTGGCTTGTGTGTAGTCCTATCCTATAGTTACAAAGAAAGCTTTTAGAAATCGTCAAGAATTACTAAAAATCTTGAATGTAAAATATTTAAGTAGCTCTAGGGTCATTCCCATGTCAGGTGATCCAGGGCTATATATCTGACCGTGAGCAAAATCCATGAAATTTCATAAGCAGAGAGATCTCATACTTCTCATTTCAAAAGATTTTGAATTTTTTAAATCGGACCAGTATTCTCAAAGTTATGGCTAGTTGAAATTTGCAGTGTTCCTATTTAATTTTTGCGTATATTTTTTGTGAATTTAGTGCTCTGACATAAAAACCCTTGTATCTTTTTTATCTGTGACTATTTTTAGATGGAAATTTGTGAGAATGTGTCAGAAGCTGTGCTTATTAAAAATCAATAATTAGTACTTTCCTTATGGCCTTTGAGCTTATGTCAATCAAGGTCAGGTTAGACATAGTTTTTGTGTGCACTCATGCATGACCATATTTCAATTGCTTAACTTAAAAAGGTCAACTGGTATGAAGTTGATTCTTATTTTATTTGAAAGCTAAGAGTAGAAAATTTTTTTGGTTTCAGGAAACCTTTGCTTATTTACCTATTCAATACGCTTTTTATCATTCTAAGTAACTAAGGGGATTTTGACTCATACTTCATATATGCACTAGAGCAAGCTGCAATAATAATTTCTATTCCCAACTTTTATTCATTTGTTTNACATGTATGTTGAAGATAAAACGGTTTACAGAAGTTTCATCATAGTATTTCCATGTATAATAAATGGACAGAAATTGTATTTCATGAGTTTTTGTTTAATTAATTATNTTTTTTTTTCTGAGGTGGTGTCCTATCTATCAGAAATGCAAAATAAAATGTTATATAAAATCATAACTGCCAAATGGTAACAAACAAGATCATGCCCTCAAAAAATTTAACCAGGGAAAGACTAAACAAGGGTACTTTGTGGTCAAATTGTGACATTAAATTTCAAAGTATTATGCTAGTTTTTCAAGTCAAACTGTTTGCAACTCTTGCAAGAGGTAATGCAGCTTCATTTTACCAATCTTATGCTACCAAGGGTACACAAACCTCCACCACTTTCATCCAACAAAATAAAATGAAAGGAATAGTCCTGTTCGCACTTATCCTTTGATAGTGCAAACTGCAACTGATTATAACCCAAACCCAGATGTTAGAAAAAAAATTTTTGCAGCAGTGTATAACAATACATAGTACACTGCCATAGTGCAAGATGTTGACCAGGAACAAGTATGCTTCAATAAAAGAAAAAAAAATTGTTGCAGCAGTGTATAACAATACATAGTACACTGCCATAGTGCAAGATGTTGACCAGGAACAAGTATGCTTCAATACAATTTATGCATCCTAATGGAATTCCTTCATTTTACGGCAACAAAAAGATGATTTTTGCTGGATACTAACGGAGCTACCTTGATTGCACTATTGAAAACCATGGCCCAAATCAGTCTGTGGCTACTACCATGTCTCTAGAACATCAGCAACAAAGATAATGAAGAGATTTGAGGAAATTAGCTCTGTTAATGCTGTTATTGTCTATAGACACAAAATAAATAGTTTACTGCTCATTTACCTTGTATACTACATGAGGTTGATGTTGAAGAATTTCATTGTTGTTGAATTGCTTGCACCATGCATGTCCAGCATAAGGGCAACCATGAAAAATTGTCAGACCATAAAAAGATAGCAATTTAACAACTTTTTTGATTTGACTACTTTGTTGGATTATTTGCAGTGATGAAGTCTTGAGACTTGGTCTCGAGACCATTTTTGTGAGTCTCAGTCTTGAAGGTTTCAGGTCTCGTCTTGCTCTCAAAGGTTACAGGTCTCGATCACAAGCCTGTTGTCTTGAAACTGTCAATATTGCAAGGATATGGCTTTGTAAAACTTCTGAACTCAATGAGTTTTTCTCTGTTGTATTAATAAGTAAGAAACAACCAAAACAGATTTGAAAAATTCTAGAAATTTGAAAAAATTCAACTTCAAAGTGGTGATGATAATTTTTTGAAAAATTTCAGCAAAATGCACAAAATTTTAAAATCTCGAGTTTCGGTCTCAAAGTTTTGACAAGGTCTCGGTATCAAATGTTAGTCTTGACTACATAAATGATTATTTGACAAAACAAAAATAATGCCATCTGAAGTATGTATCAGACAATAATGTATGGGTGAATTTGAAGCAAAAACAACTGTCAATGTGTGTGGAAATAAAGATCTATGTTTGTATCAAATCAAGTAAGATCTCTGGATCCATGCAACTGGTTTTTAAATTGAATGGAATTATAAAGAAAATCAACCAGACAAAAAGATTATAAAATGTAATTACAAATAAGAAAAAAGAACAAGTTACTACTAAGTATATTGTAAATCAGATTACAGTTAGAATTCACATTGGTAATGGTAATTTTCCTGACCATGAAAATAATATATGGAAATTTATGTTATATTTATTTAAATTTCAAATATTAAAAAATTAGCAACATTCAAATTTGACCATTTTTTCTAACTTTTTCACGTTTTCTAGCATGTTTTTAATCTCAAAATATTTTGTTGAGGGTATTGAGCATACTTAAAAACTGAATTGTTAAACATCCATTAAAATTTTTTTAAAATTAAACAAACAAAATTTAAATTTAATTAAAAAAATTAAATCAAATGAGATTTAATTAAAAAAAGTAATTTAGTTGAAAAAATTACGTTTTTTTAATTTCATGATAATATATTTTAAAAGTATTTTTGATTAAAAAAAATTTTTTAATGGATATATACTATTATGTAAACATAATTTTTTTGCCTGAAGTTCAAAAATAAGTATGGGTGACCAAGATACAGTAGTATCTCCATAACACCAGCCCTTACTTCAAAAAAAATGAAGTCAATTGAAGTTGCACTATTTGAGTTATAGGTATTTAAAATATTGTCATGCTTGAATGCACATCAAAACATATTGCTTTATAACAACGATTAACCAGGGTTCAAAGGTCACCAGTGAAAAACTTTCTGTGTGTTGTTTTGTTCAGCATAGAGCCTTCCACTTTACTACAAAATATTGAATGAAAATATTCAGAGATAAATGAGTGACAATCAGTTCAAGTTCCAACAGCACAACTCCAAGAATTTTTTGGTCCAACTCTCTCGAAAAACATCAGAATTTCAAATGCTCATAATTTTGGAAATACAGGTCCGATTAAAAAAATTCCAACTTTGTTGAGCTCAGAAGCCTGTGATCTTTCCCCTTATAAAATTTTGTGAATTTTGGTGAGGGTCAGATGAAAAATCCCCATTCTGCTGGATCACCTGACGTGGAATGACCCTCTAGTGCTTCATCAAGTCATTGGAAAAGTAATACCATTTGTTCATTTATAAGATTCTTCCAAAGAATGAAATAGCTTAAAAAAGTCTTGTTCTCCTGTTTTTGAGACTAAAGGCTTTTGTACACACAAGTTATTTTGATCAAGTATGATGATTGTTAACACATTTTGTTATGTGATGACCTCAGTGTTATAATAAATGTGCATGTGCTTGCCACAGTTTAATTTTATAATAAGTTTAGTTTTAAATGTTATACTACAGTCAAAGTTTTCTTGCATACTATGCAAGCATATGCCATACTGGTTTGTTTTACATTTGCAAATCAAATATATAATTGTGTGAAGCTCAAACAAGAGCCTGTTAACTGACTTTAACTTTTGGTCGTTATGCAGCAAAAACTTTTTGTGAGTTACATTTTTTTCCAATGGTATCAAATTTTAATTGGCTGTAAATGTCACCTCACACAGCCATCAAATTTCCATAACAACACCTAGCAAGCTTTCAGCCATAATTATCAGCTATGGAAAAATAACAATGTGTTTTATCATGAAAAGTCATTGATGTAAAGTTGTGTGCTTTCTTGCTCAGTAGCTGATATTTTAATGAAGACTATGCTATGTGCTGATTATGAAAAATTGCGTTTTTGTGGTAATTTCATATTGCTGGCTTCTTTGCAGTGAAATTAAACATTACCAATCAAGATGACAAATCCAAAGGGTTATCGTCGTGGTACTCGGTACATGTTTTCTAAAAAATTTCGGCATCGTGGAACCATTGGATTAACTCGATATTTGACTGTTTACAAGAAAGGAGATATTGTGGATATCAAAGGAGATGGAGCAATACAAAAGGCTAGTGGGCTCAATTTTGCAACCTAACTAAATTTGTGTGCTTACATTGTTGTTACTCAAGAGTATTATCTTGTTAAATCCATGATATCTAAGCTATAGTTTTTAAGTCCACATAAATAAATGTTTTCTGAGTTTCTCATTTTATTTTGTTTGACCTAAACCTTTAATTTTTGAAAGATTATGGGTGTATTTAAAATTCCCCTATCAACCATGGATGTTTTTAGCAATGTTTCTGCAGTGCTGCATTGTAGTTATGAACTACATCCGCGCAAAGACATGGCACTGATCTGTTCAATGCTATTTTTGCACAATGTCTGCAAAGTAAAGACTGCATTACAGTTAATGATCTTGCAAATTTTTCTTCTATGTTGGATGTTGTTAAGTACATGACCATATTATGTGTATGATGCTTTCATGGTCGGTATGCAACATGTGTTCAAAATTAGCTTGCAAACTAGGATGCAATTGTCTGGAGGTAGGGATGGGCATTTCAGAATAGTTCACTATTCTGGAATTATTCCAGAATAACTAAACCGAATCCAGAATACCGAATCCTATTCTGTATTTTTCTTACAATGCATTGCACCTGAGAATAAAAAAAAATACGTCGTTCACTGAAAAACCAAGGAGCCTCACACAGTACACTTTTCTTAATCCGACACTGGAAATAAACAATTGATCATTTTATCACACAAACAATACATTTTCACAACATGGAACAACAAATTTTGTAATTTTCCTGAAGTGATGCATTTTTGCTAGATAAAGTGGTTGTTATGCCAGGAATGACCAGATTTTGACAATACATTTTAGAATAAAACTCATTTTTCTAGGCTACAGGTGTCCTTAGACCCAATCAAACTTGGCTAGTGGCCTAGCACAACTATAAACGACTTCGACTAATTTTGTACCAGTTAATCACATAAACTGTTTTATCGCATAGGATTCCAGAATCCCAAACCAAAACTACCCATATTAGAAAAGAATGCGGTGAATCGCATGACGGTAAATTTGCATAAACTGGATATTCGAATGGAAATATTATTTTCATTTGTAAACTTAAATCGCATAGTTAACTTTGAAGGAGTACAAAGTGCACTGCTCAGGTGGTGTGAAACTATATGCATGATGCAGCAAACTGGCAAAGCAGCTGTTGAAGCAAGTTGAGAGTGGGGCAGATGCTCACAAGCTATTAACTATGCCTGGGCATTTTTATTTTGCAAGTAAAATAAAACTTGACAGGCTGGTCAAAGAGATGAACAACTCTCAGACCCCTATCATATCCACAGGCATTTCTAAATGATAAATTAATCCAAGACACCACCAAAGGTTACATACTTCGTATGTACCTCAAAAATAAAAAGATGAAATTCAAGCTGTAGCAGTTTTGTCTTTTTGTTTTAGCAGGTGATCGTGATTGATGATTGGTTCAACATAAACCATTAGCTGCATGCATGTAGTTAATTTTATGCCCATTCGTTTTCATTTTTTGTTCAAATGATGACTTCCAAGCTGTCTGTTTCTACTGTCAGTCACTGTCAAGGCAAACTTGCCATACATTTTGCTGGCTGCGTTACAAAGCATGACATGTTCCTGTGTTGCAGACAAAAATGAGATGGGTGCATGAGAAATAAAATACCTTTGGTCTCACCCTCATTCTTGGTTAGTTTTACGAAAATATTTTGAACTTGAACAATGTTCCAACCAAAGTTCTTTTATGCGCTGACGTAGCTTAAGAAAAATCTAATGGTTGTAAGTTACAACCATGCTACAAAGCAAATGCTCTTTAACAAATTGATTGTGAGACTTGATTTAACTTATCACGGCTAGTTTTATGGTCATGCCATGGTACGTGGTTGATGATTGATGTGATTCGCTAGTGCAGGGTTTCTTAACCCGGGGTACTGAAATCAATTTCAGGGGGTGCTGGGAAAGATGACATATGTGGCAGTAAAAGGTAAAAGGAATATGTTTGTCTTTACTTTTATCCTTATAGTAACCAGGTGTTAGCCAATGGTAGGAGGTGCTGAACTGCTTAGACATGACCAAAAGGGGTGTTGAGGTAGAAAAAGGTGAAGAAACGCTACTCTAGTGCAATTAACCATGCAACCCTGTCGTGGTGTTTTAAACTGGAGGTTGATTGTTTTCAGCCTTTTCTAAGCACTGTAACCCTTTTCTATTTACTTTGCATTGCCGCTAGAAGCGTGCTCTTGCGCAATTTATTTCTGACTTTCAGTTTTTTCTACCAGTTGGCCCAAGCAGGCTACATTTGAAACACCATGCTTGGGGGGCAACCTTTGGGGAAATGTGATCAAAGATAATTTCTATTACAGTTGTCAGAATGTATTTTTCAACACAACCTCGTTCGTCCATTAACGAATCAACGGATATGTTGTCATGGTTTCTTGGCTTCGACATGACGTTTATTTTTTTGTCTCTGCAGGGCATGCCTCACAAAGCATACCACGGCAAAACGGGTCGAGTATTTAATGTGACCAAGCATGCCGTGGGTGTCATTGTCAACAAGCAAGTGAAGTAAGTCTTACTGGCAACATTAAGGCCAGTCTGCACTGAGGACGAGCCAGGAGTTGCCAGGCACTGTCTTTTGTTTCTTTTATTGCGTCGGGTAAGTCTGCGCCTTGCACGGCAACTCCTGGACGCAATAAAAGAAACAAAGAATCGTGCCTGGCATCTCCTGACTCGCCCTCGGTACAGATTGGCCTTCAATCAATTTTTTAACCGCCAGCGTGGCCGAATTCACGTTTCAAAAATTGTATCAGTCTCAGTAGAAAATTGTAATCCGAAAACAGCGTTCGCTTCTCGTCTTGTGCATCGTTTCCAAGTCGATTGAGTCAGTTGTTAAGCCGCACTTTTGATGGGCCGAACTTCGTGCACGCATTGCATTTTATTTCCCCGATGCAGCACTGTCTTTATACTAGTACTAACAAGTCCCAGGCGCTTGGGGCCAACATTCACGACGTCGTTTGTCAATCCTGACCTATGTTGCCGCCATGCTATTTTGTTTTCAAACAGTGTGGTTTTGCATGCCGCGCTTGGCGTGTTTGTATATTGCGGTCGATCTTTGCAAACGACGGTTGATGTGCGTCGTTTGTTTTCCTCTCAGGGGCCGTATCTTGGCCAAGAGGATCAATGTGCGCATCGAGCACGTCAAGCACTCCAAGTCGCGGCTGTCCTTCTTAACGCGGGTCCACGAAAACGAAAAACAGCGAGCGCTCGCGAAGGAGACCGGCGTTCGCTGCGAACTTAAACGACAGGTTTGTTGCGTCACGCGCTTGCGCAAAGTTGTACAATGTCTTGGCAGTAGTTAACCCGGTGACGTTTAACATCAGCTCTACAGAGGTGGGGGAGCTGAAAGGATGTGCACTTTTTCCCTATTTATTGTTGCCAAGCATTGCCCAGGGTCGTGGCGTGCCGCGTTGCCTGACCAGGCTGTAAGGCGGGAAAGGAGCAGTGGTTGCTTCTGCCGACAGGAACTTGTGGAAAGTGCGATGTCATTTATACCGCTGTTTTCACCGCCTTCGTTACATGCAGCGGTTGTGGTAAATTTACGTTAACAGCAGGGCTGTGGAGCCGGAACCCATACTTCAGGTTCTGGTTCCAGATCCAGACATTAAAAATTTTTGGCTCCAACACCTAAAAGTTTTCGGCTCCAGAATGATTTTGGTTTCAATGAAAACTGAAAAAACACTTCGTGTAGCTCGCTTGCCCTACAAACTTGGGCGGTGGAACCGGAGCCCAAATTTCAGGCTCCGGCTCCACAAACATGGTTAACACCGACATTCCTTCAGTAGATTATTTTTAAGCATGTGTAGGCCTCACTTTTCGAACAACACAATGCTGAAGGTCAGCATATTTCGCACAAAATGGTTAAAGCTGGATTTACACTAGGGGGTTTTCACGCGGAAAACCGCGCGGCAGTCTTGTTTATTTAACGTCGCCGCGTGCTGTGCTGCGGTGCATTGCGCAGTCATGCGAATCGAGGCGGGTCCGATCGCGCGAAGAGCGAAAATTACGCGCGGAAATGAGCTGCCGGACGAAAGCTTCTAGTCACGTGACTAGTGCTTTACTTCAAAATAATCGTGGACTATGCGTGTTGTTCATTAAGGGCTTGGATTGATTTGGATCAGTATTAAAACTTTTGGTACTTTACTTTAAAAAAAACTTGGAAAATTTCTTTTTTGGTATTGGTATGGATTGATATGATCAGTAGTGAAAATTAGTTTTGTCACGAATGGTCACTCATAAGAAGTAACTATTTTACTTTTTGAGAATGTTTCATGACTTAACTTCTCTTCATGCATAATGAGTATCTGAAAATTATACCCAATTCTTACACATTTACTTCCACATATCACTTGCTTTGCCTCAAATCTAAGACATGAAAGTTTCAATTTTACCAACCCTAAAAATTCTTTCATTACGAAACTATCAGTAGCATTAAAAACTTATTACGAAATACAAAGCTAATCAGGGAATTAACCAAGTGAGCCGAGGGTAATTTAAACATTCAAATGGCGTGGAACCAGCCAGCCTCCTAAACCAGTGGTTCCCAAATTGTGACACGCGTATGCAGGTTTAACAGGTAGTCCTTACAAAAATATTAACTACACAACGCTAACTCTTCTGTAACAGCTTATTAAAATGGATTCCGATGTAGGCCTATGCATCCAACCTGCATTTAAAGACTCAGTTGTTAGCAAATAAGCAAATAGCCCACTATTTACTTATTAACCTGCAGCAAAACATATGTAGATTCAATGAAACACAACCTTTAAAATGTCAGTTGCGAAAGTCAGTAGCACTGCCCACAATTGCTCCTAGGCCGCCTTGCTGAAAGCATGCAACAGCTCAAGCGGTTGAACTTCCGCGAGATGATGTTGCCTGGACAACAGCCCTCGTCATTCGTGAGTAAGACGCTTCCCTTGCGTGCAGTGTAAACGGGATAACGGGGCACCTGCCGCAGCCGCTTCGTTTCCGCGCGTAACTGAAGTTACGTGCAAACCCAGCTTAAATTCGATTGCAAGTTACTGGCGCTGTTTGTTGGCAATGAACCAGCAGACCGACACCTGATGCACTACAGTAGCTTTGAGTAAACTGAAAAATCAGCGGCGTTCATTTGGTACACCTCACCAAGTTGTTTTATTTGCGTCTGTGTCAGCAAAGTACAACGTCCTTTGTTGGTCGTTAGTAACCCATAGGAATATAGGAACGTGCAGTTTTTGAAAAGTTGTCAAAACCTTTCGCTGGTTTTTGGCCTATCTTCTACGTCCCGACTTACCTGCGACATGTTCGCAAACGTTTCAACAACATTATCACCGTTGCATACGCACTCAACTAACGCGCATACAGATATTGTGCCAATCCGGCTGCAACATAAAGTTCTAATTTCGGAAGTCCTGTCCGTTGTTACACTAGACTCCCACGATCCATGGCGCTCTCTCGCAAACAGTCCTTCGCCTGCCTGAGCCAGGGGTGCCCAACCTTTTCTTTACTGCCGGTCGCATCACGTTTATTTTTATGAATTACGACCGACAGTGAGTTATTTTTTGCATTGCTTCTCTGTTCTGCTTCCACATACTGAGCCTAGCCTGCTTTTTTGGCTGTCTTTCTACTAAGTCAGTGGTTCTCAAACTTCCATGAGCCGCGGGCCCCTTCTGAGTTTAACTAGCGAATACTTAATATATCGTGACACTTGGGTTATGCAATATACGGGCAAAGCTACCCAGTGAAGGCCTCTGCTTCTGGCCCACAGAACCGCTCCGTGACCCCCAAGGGGGGCCGAGGGCCCCGTTTGAGAAACCCTGCACTAAGTATCCTCATACAGTAGACAAAGAGTTCTTACTGATGCACGGCTACCGTGACTTATATTTTGAAGTACATGTGCACGGCCGCGTAAATACTTACCGAAGGCCGCAGGTTGTGCGCCCCTGGCCCACGTTTTCAACGGCGCCGTGTCTGAAGACCCAGCTTTCTCGCGGCGTGCCACAAGCGACCAGTTCGCTTCTTTTCCCTCCCCATCGATGTTGCACCAGGGTCGCGTCTATAGCTCTGCGCCGTTTCACTTTTGTCACGCGCCGCTTTGTTCTCTCGTCGCAGCCGCAGCAACCCCGCAAGGGACACTTCGTGCGATCGAACGGCGTCGAACCGGAACTGGTCTCGCCCGTGCCGTGGAAGTTCATCGCTTAAAATAAAGAGATATTCGACTTTGTTTGATTGTTGGTGGTCGATTGACTGGTTCGTTGTTACACATCTATGACTCAGCTAATAGGCAGAAACAATGCAAAAAAAACATCATGCAAGAAGTAACCAATTATCGGCGGAAATTAGGATAAATGAAAACAGCAAAATGACTGATAAATGTAAACAAAGGTTGCTGTTTGGATTGGTGAAAGACCATGGAGGTCAACTAACCCTGTGGTCAAGAAGCTGTCGCTCGTAGGAAGCGGTGGAGTTGGAGACGATGGTTTCGAAATTTCTTTCGCTGAATCGGTTGTTCCGCCGTGACGATTGTCTGGTAGAAAAGCTTATTTTCATTAAGGGTTCCCCCCAAAGCAGTTCGGCTTGTAACCGCGGCACGTGACATTTCGCAGCGACCAACCGCGCATGACGTGTTTCCAACCAACACTGCTGCGCAACTGTACTGGTCGTCCAGCAGACTGCAACCTCTTCAAAAAATATAACCTTATGAAATTCGCAATAATTCGGCCATAAACTTTTAACTGTAATAAAAATTATGGAACTGTCGAAGGGCGCCAGACGAGACAACTTGTTTACAGTTTTTTCGGTGCTTTAGCGCCGTAAGTTTAATTTGCATGAAATTGTATAATGTTGTGTGCCAATAAACAACTCCACTGACAGCAAGAAAGCACTTGGCCCCCACGTCGTTGGAAAATCCGCGCGGGCATAATTTGACAATGAAATGCGTGGAATTTGGGTTCAAGTTCCTTTGAAGTCGCAAACATTTTGCCATTTCGGTAACGTTACTTGCGAATTTCTAAATTGCAGTTACTCATCTATATACCCACTTAAGTATGTGATTGAGATCCAATCCATGGCCATCAGAAAGTGAAGCAAGCGCTTTATAAATAAATATCAGTGCGGGGCCCAACAAGAGCAGCCGAATTTGTTACCGCATCTTCTCAAGTTGCGTGTTTGTATGTGGCCGGGCAATGAAGACGAAAAACTTAATCTCGGAATAAAAGTTCGGTAGTCATATGTGTTGCATTTCTTGCTCTAGTCTAAATTTTTGAATTTTCCCGATACATATGCGTAGAATGTTTCGCATCAAGGCTAGAAATGAACAAAAATAAGTGCTTGGACATCTCAGAAAACAGTAACTGCGATTCTTCGAACAACCGACTGCTGTGACCAAAGCTTTAGTGGTTTTGAAGACATCGTATGGATCCATGTTTCATTGATCAACTTCATGATTCTGCGTCATTATGAAGTATCCAATTTTCGTTACCGGTTGCAAGACTTCCTAAGAATATGTTTCATTGAATTCTTCAGCTTTGTGTTCATCGGTTTTGGAACGGATCCATCGGACTCGCACAAGTGAAGCAGCAAAGTTTTTAATACTAGTCTACTGCTGTGGCTTACTCCAAGCTGTAGTTCCAACAAATCAGTGGTTATGCCCCTATCACCTTTGATTAAATCGTCTGCTGTTGTTTTCCTGGCAGGGTTAATAGCAGTAGCTTAGCCAGAATGAGGCTACGAAGAGGCCATGGCTCCTCCCGAAACCAACTTGCTAAGATTTTTCGCTTGCGCTTTATATAAATTTCAACTGTATGAAAATAAACGGAAGAAACAGTCGGACTCAAGTACCAGCTACTAAATCTATTGCGTCCTCTCATTGACCAGCGTTTAACATGACCTTTTGCAATTAGATGCGAAAATATGCAACTATATTACAAAGTTTCCATATATTGTGGACAACACGACCCGAGCTGCAGTCTGGATGAAGTGCAAGGGCTCGGCTTTCATTGCAAAGGAGTTGAATTTCAGATGAGACATTGTGAGAGGATTATTTTCATGAAGTATTGCCGAACCAATAGAAAACTACTTAGACAAGACATGATCAATCCCAAGCGTACTACGCAATGGAGTCTTATGCAACAACGCAATGTTTCTCTCAGAACGGTTGGCATTGTGGCTAGTGGATATGCGATGCCAGGTAGTGATATACAGTGGCGTAACTAGTTTGAGCTAGGGGGGGAGCAAAGTTTAGTTGAGGGGGCCCACTGGTCACCGTAGCGGAGACATCAGCCAACACTCAGATAAAAGTTAAGAAATGAGAGAGAATCTGGATTTCGTGAATGCCCACACCAGCTAAAAAAACGAAAACACACCGAAAAACGCAGAAAACAACAGCCTAAAGAATACTAAATATCAAAACGTCCATTTAAGGGGGCCTGGTTTTTACATTTAGCTTCCCTCGGGGCGGCTTGCCCCCTGTCAGTTACGCCGCTGGTGATACACTAGGAGTCTCAAATTCGAAATGCACGGCAAGTCACTGTCAGCGCAGCACACACACTTTGTCGCAGGGCCGCAACCAACTGACATTTTCGGGTGGGGAAAAATTATGTAACTTGTTGCTGCACCTAACAAATACATACGGTTGTTAAAATTTCAAGGGGGGGCCATTGCCCCCCTCTGGTTGCGGGCCTGCTTTGTCATGACAGACATCTTACAATTTCAAAGCACAAATTAAAAAATCATTAGCAGGCAAACACTTAATCGTCGCCAATCAGCTGTGGTGATTTTGTGTGAGAGTTTTATCACTTGATCATCACCAGCGCAAACAAAAGTCAAAGTTTTTCTGCTTTTTTCAAAGTTTATGAAACGTCCATAAACCAAATTTCCCACTGACACCATGAGCGACTCCAAAGTTATTAGGTCAAAACAAGTCAAAATTTATCATTAGGTCAAATTTCTTGCAGCACAGCTTTTTTGTTTTTATCGATATTTTATTAAAGCTACTACAACAGATACTGACGTACTTTTGCAAGTTTAGTTGAAACTCTGACATAATACTGGATTGTTTACGACTCACTGCCCGCTACTGGACGATTGAAAGTACGCTAGGCGTGGTAGAACGTGATATTGAAGTATCAGGGGTGGATCCAGCCAGTAAGCGTAGGGGGGAAATCTCAGTAACATTTGGTAGTCAAGTCTCATAGCAGCTTCGCCACTGCAAAACAAATGAGGTATGCTTCACAACACTGTTGCGACAAAACAACTGACGATGAAATGGCCTTAAACCGCGAATGTTGTTTTCCGAATTGCACAAAATTATGGTGAATAAGGCTACTTTCGTAGGTTTTAGGAGGGCGATCGCACCCGTGGATCTGTCTCTTTGAAGTATAACAATCAGAACCGTCGGCAGAAAATCTTCAATAGGAGGCTCTACGGTTGTGCAGGGGGACTTGACATCCTAAAACTTGCAAAAAACCTGATTTATAGTGTTTGTCATTTCAATTTGGGGGGATTGAAATTTTCTTTGAGGGCTTAGCCCATCAAAGTCCCCCGTGGCGACGGGACTGATAACAATGTAGAACAAAGGTCGACAACCTACGGCACGCGTGCCACACTTGGCATACCAAGCAAATTTCAACGGCACGCAACCGCAGGAGCTCCAAGGTTTACATATCACTTTTGTCATGATGAGCTCAGAAGACATATTGCCCTTGACTTGTACAAAAAAACGCATGATGTTGGCACACTGAATGTTTTGAAACCTTGAAGGGGTACACAGTTAGCTAAAGGTTGCCGACCCCTGATGTAGAACCTTCTCAAATGACTTCAGGTGATTTATTGACATTGGATAAATCTCTTGTGCTTTTGGATTGATTTTTGTCTACGGTTTGTTATATACCTCGAGCTTTGTTGGGTCTTTCTTTCACACTCTTGCTTTTTGTTTCATTTCAAGAGAAAAAAGATTTTCCAACCTATCGGTGGGATCATGGGCGTCCGCAGGGGGGCAAAACGGGCACTTGCCCTTTCCTGGAAATTGGGACTAAGAAGCAAAAATTTCTCGAAAACGTGAAATCAGGAATTTAATTCCGATTATTTGGATCAATTCTTGCAATCATGGGCGTCGGAAGATTTTTTTCCAGGGGGGGGGCAGTAGGGGATTTTCCCAAATTTTTTTCCGGGAGGGGGGCAAAAGTGGTGAAATTTGGTTTTTACCCGTCGTGATTAAAAAATCAACGTTTTTTTGCTAATAATTTCAAAATCCAGGCCTGCCCCCCTTCCGACGCCCATGCTTGCAATGACAGTTTGTTTGCCGATATGACACTCACACTGGACAAAAGTCAGGTTCACTGTTTTGGTAACATGCAGTTATGAGCTTGCAGTTCACTCATGTCCGCTTCTTTGCCTGCAGAGGCATTAAGTTGCGAATTTTTCTGCTATTGGCCTTTGTTGCGTAACAATAACATGGCAACAAACCTTCGAAGATGCCCTTCAAGTTACGATGACAGGCGTTTTGGCGCATGCAACGTTTGAACGCAGACATCTTGGCAGGTAACGCAGCGAGACAGTAACTGCTGCTAGCGGTACGGCACGGAGGTTCAAACCAACGGTGGGCGAATTGCGGATCGCCGACATAGTTGTGTGGCTCTTCTAGAGGAATAGCAATAACTCCAATTGATAGAGAGTTGTTGCCTCAGTGTGCACATTCTATGCTTGTGTGCACATTCTATGCTTTTCGGCATGAAGTACACCTTTTGTTTTTTTTTCTATTTTGCCTTGTTTTCTTTCGTACCTCACTAATAAGTTTTTGT
>JGI24158J21664_10005736_pt1 | contig 16261 bp, 5 predicted proteins | sample Ectturendosymbi3_FD_21664 | JGI IMG/M metagenome (IMG submission 21664)
CTTCTAAGCGCTGAGACGTGCAACCAACGTACCGACTGTCACAGTGGCACACAAATTGGTAGATTACGTTGTTTTGATGATGGGAAGGTAGCACGTCTTTCGTTGTTGCTGGTAAGAGCTGTCTGGCCGTAAAAACAACACGTAGTTCAACGGAAAAGAAGCAGTGCTTCACGGCAGACGTGATCTGCTTTTTTGCTTTTCGAACTTCGTCGAAATGTTTCCGATCCATGGAATGTGTAAGTAGACTGGGAATTTTTTCACTGTGTGGACTGGGTTCGAGTTGAGTTTTTGAAGTTTTCGTTTGATAGTGGACTTGATTAAATTTTCCGGATAGCCATTTTCCAAAAGGATTGAAAAGATTTTGTCAAGCTCTGGGTCGAGTTTGCCTTTTGAACAGATCATGAAAGTTCTGTGTACCAGAGTACCGATTAAATTGATTTCCCGTTTGTGGGGGCTGAAGGAATTCCAGCGTAGATATTGGCCAGTGAAGGTAGGCTTCCTGTAGACTGATGTTGAAAATTCGGAGTCACGTCTTTCAATCTAAGAAACACATCTAAGAAGGGGAGGGAGTGATTGGATTCCTTTTCATGGGTGAAGAGTAAAGAGGGGTGAAGTGAGTTGAGGTGGGAAAGAAACGCATTGCAATCATCTTCATTGTTGAATACGGCGAATGTGTATCCTGTCTGAAGAAAAACTTGGTGTTCTGTTTCAGTAATCCAGACAAAAGCTGGGCTACTGCAAGGCATAAATTCCCTGGCGTCATATAAAGCTAGGTGGTTTCAGGTCTGAAGTATACTGGTTTGATATTAACATTGGTTTGTGCAGACGATGGGGCACAGTAAACTTGTGGTGGTGGTCTCAGTGTTAGTGGAATTTTTTGCTTAAAGTTTCAAAGAGGATCTCGTCAAGTCTTACCATTCCAACTGCCCGCACCAGGCGCAGCTCACTGCCTCTCAGCACCTTCAGGTGCTCAAAAAGAATGCTCTCACAGAAAGAGCGCGTTGAAAGCGAAGTGCTCGCTTGGAGATGAGCACCGTTTTGTAAAGAGAATAATGCTGTCATAGAAAAAGCATATCGAAAGGAACTGCTCGGTTAGGCGTTCTTACCCGAAAATAACGTTGTCAACACACATCACTTTAGTAGCAGCATTATCACAGTAAGTCCTACTGCTTCGAGAATCAAAGAAACAAGGATGCATACGTTCCTATATGTAAAAAGCTGCAATACCTAGCCTACTTGTTACCTAACATAACCAGTATTCCTGCACTGAAATGCAAAGTCAAGGTGCGAGATTTAAAGCAACTCAAGCTGCAAACATAAGGTGTAATGCGTCCTGTTTAAAGAAAAATTTAGTCTTCTCCTTCAGGGATCCTGGCCAAAGCTAGGCTACTGTATGCATCCTTCATTTCAGATGTAGCTAAATCCGCACAGAGATAGCTATCTCTGCGCAGAGATAGCTAAATGTGCGCAGAGATAGCTAATGCGCGCAGAGACAGCTATCTCTGCACAGAGAATAACTAAATGCACGCAGAGATAGCTATCTCTGTGCAGAGATAGCTAAATATGCGCAGAGATACCAGTTTTTGTGCTAAATCTGTCAGAGATAATATTTTTACGAACGGCGCCCCATACTTGTACCTTATATACTGTTGCAACCTCTCCGGTGGCGTTGTGTTGATTGTGTGATTCAACACAACCGAGATGTGCGTGAAGAATAACACCATTGTATATGTAGCGCGAGCAAGCAATAGTAAGAGAGATTGCGAGCATGATCTCTGTTGCTGCTTGCTGCCACGGTGCGAAGCTTTGTGCACATGCCGCTCGGGATTTCCGATTGCAACAAAATGATGCTGTGACCAGGATGTGGAGGTCGTCCCGAGTTCAGCCTTCACACAAAGAACGTGCGATCGCTGTGGTTCGTTGTAAAAAGGAGGGGATGTTGTTGCAACCTCTTCGGTGGCGTTGTGTTGATTGTGTGATTCACCACGAACGGGATGTGCGTGAAGAATAACACCATTGTATATGTAGCGCGAGCAAGCAATAGCGAGAGAGATTGTGAGCATGATCTTTATTGTTGCTTGCTGCCACGGTGCGAAGCTTTGTGCACGTGCCGCTCGGGATTTGCGATCGCAACAATACCATCACCAAACGCTTACAGCATTGCTATGTGGAAGTTGAAACTGGGTGCTAAATAAAGTAACCATAGATGACCATTAATTAAAAAAAAGTTGAGGACCACCAATAATAAAACTATTGAAAGCAATAGCAGGCTTGGAACCGAAGAAACAACGTCAAGTAAGTAAGCACCAACGAATACAAAGCAGTCCTACCTGTTGTGGTTGCATCAAAATGAGTTAAGTTGCCCTGAGGCGTTTTATGCTCTTATTATAAATTGTGTTCTAAACCGTAAGCACATTCAGTTAGACATTGTCCTATGCTTACATTGATTTAAGCTTATGATGAATGTGTGAAAATGAAATGCATTCACCTACGCTTAGTTTGTAGGTTGAACATTTCGCCTCGAAATTGAAAAATAGCTTGAGTGGCTTTCTGATATTTTTAAGTTAAGCTAAGTCTCCTCAGAGTTTGGTAATTGACATTTTGTTTACGTGTCTCCCGCACAGCGCTTAACATTTCTACATCACTGAAAGGCCATCTGTCAAGGCACAGGCATAAAAGAAAGTGATGCGGGTTGATGTTGACAGTGTGCAAGTACGTGTGTCTGCCAAGGTTACGCAAGGTACAGGATTGAAATTAAAAAAGTGTTTGCACAAAAATGGAACACAAGCAAACACTGTAATAAAATGGAACGGTGTGGAGGTTTTGTTTTTTATTGTTGCAATGAATCAACTCTAGGCCGCACTAAACAACTATTGTTCTGCAGACGAGTCCAAGACTAATATTCGTAATTGTTTGTAAGTCCAACAAACTCCTTACTACTACCGTGCAGTAATAACAGTTATTACTACCTATAGCCCAGAGCGGCGCTGAGCAATCTTTTTGTTTGTCGTGCGACCTCCTGGTCAGAATAACGGTTTTATATTCTTGTGGGCGAGATAGAATTTAGTGGTAATGAACGAGTGCAAAAGCCAAGACACTGTGAGGTTTTATTTGAAAAAAAACGAAGTTGTAATGCCTGAAGAGAACACTGGAAATGGGATTTATCGTTGCTGAAGATGGACACTGACACACCGTTGCAAAACGAACCGTCACGGAAACTGGGGCAAGTTCTCACTTTGTTTACGCAGACCTAATGCCTAATTTATCTCCGAGCACAAACATAGTGATGATGTAATTGCTTGGAAAAGATGTTGGAGCTAACGAAAAATTGAACAACGAATCATTTTCGCTACTCTGATCAGGCAAAACAAAATATTGGAATTTCAATCAAGTTAATAGTTAACTGATTCGAATATTAAACGCTAAAAATCGTTTCTGCTAACAGCTTCCTAAACAAACGTAAGCATTTGTTTTCATAATTTCACTTTATTTTTGTGGTTTTCAAGCAACGCAGGCATAGAAGAAATTGTTTTTGTCAGTAATGAGTTGTTTGCATTATTGGGCTTGATAAATTATAAGCCTAGGCGTAAAAAGTAAAAGTAACATCTGAAAATCAAAGCTTATGAACAAAACATATTTCAGAAAATTTATGAGCAGCTTCCACTTGAAGTTAAATCCACTCTTTTATATGAGATTAGCAGGTATCATGCCAGCTGGTTATCTTTTTTCAAGTTTTCGTAATTGTGGTTCCAACGTTTAATTTGTTTAAACAAACATAATTGATTGCGAAAACCATAGGTCGTTTCATAGGTTGGCTTGAGTGTTTAAGGTCATCATTTGTTATTATCAACGCACATTAGAGATAGTTTGTTGGCAACACTCTGATACAACGTCATTGAGAAGAACACAAAAAATGCTCAATGTAACCCCACGCCCCAAACGAGCTTCTTCCCTCGCGATGTGTTTCCTGCTCGCCTTCACAACCCATTACAAATTTTCACTTCCACTGAAAGAATAAATTGCAAGATGGTTTTGCATAACAGATGGCTTTTTGACTGGAAAAAGCGGCAGAATTGAAAGACGAAAAGCCAGTCATCTGCACGACGTGGACTTTAACGTGAAACGTTGACGCCCATATGCTTCAAAACGATCGCCAAGTTTATGACAAAGTTTTAGAAATTTCTCGCAGTTGGCATAGCCGCAAACCTGGGTGGTTCCTATTCCTGTCTTTAAACTGTCATGCTGTGACAGCAACATCAGTGTTTTGCTGCGTGCAGGTGCTCATCATCATGCTGCAGCAGGCGCTGGTCCAAAAGACTGGTCCTGCAAAATCTCTTGTTTCTTTTCAACTTCTTCTTGTGGGTAAGTTGTGTGATTGATTCCAAACATATAGCAACTACAAACATAATCTAGCTACACACCAACATCAGTTTCCAAGAAATTCGTTTCTAATTTTGTAACCCTAGAAATATGGTGAAGCTATTATAAACACACTTTCGTGTGTTACTCACTATCTTCAATTATGAGACGAAGTCTACGAACAACTGCTTGCATGTCAAGCTTGACTTTCAATATTTTGCCGTAAATTGGCTTATACAACTTTTCAAAAACAGGTGGGGCAAAATGCTGCACTGCCGTGTTACAGCGTTGTTGATATTGCTGTTTTCGTCCTTTAGGTTTTTGCAGTCTCAATCCTTTAGTTTAGAACAGTTTAATTTCTCCTTGAAAACTAAAAGTAAACGCCTACACTGCCGTTTAATTTTTTTAAATTCTTGACTATTTCTCAGATTCAAACCAATCCGGTTTGCAACGTATATACCGGAGCAAAGAACATAAAAACAAAATTGCGTTAACAAGCCAGTATTATTCTTACAACCACGCAAAGTAAATTTTCCGAAAATTCAGTTAACTTCTCGACTTGAGGAGTTACCTGTTGAAGTTACCATAAAAGATCTACATTTGCTTGCAAGTAAACTTTTTCTTGTGAAACCACTACTCAAATGTGGAAATGGGTTCAAAAACTATAGATCAGGGGTGGCCAAACTGCGGCTCGCGAGCCGCATGCGGCTCTTTGAGCTTTCCTAAAATGTACATATTTGTTTTTTATTGTTTATTTCCATTTGAAAGTATAGAAATATTGTAAAACGGTACTGGGAACTAGCGTGCCGTACGGTATTACTTTTATAAGTGGTTCCAAAAAGAATTATGATGTCACAGAAGCGTAGATGGCAAATAAATTCGTGTTTTTATATTTTTATGTTGCGGCTCTTTGCAATTTGGGTTTTACAACACGCGGCTCATACACAGAGCAGGTTTGGCCACCCCTGCTATAGATTTTTGAGGTTTCGCGGATAATACAAAGCGCAGATTGATTTTGCTGCAAATCGGGCTTCGTGTAGTCTTTGCAATTTTGAGCTCAAAACCATCATTAAATGGTTTCCACCGACAACGCTTTTGGCGTGTTTGAATACGAAACGCGCAACGTCATCAATATCAAATGTGCGCTGCCATGAAAAATGGTCTTCAACCATCCTTCCAAACAGTTGTAAATAATTAAAGAGTTGTTTGCTTCCGCTTTCAATAAAACAAAAGCCCATGCGATTGTTTCGTATGATATTGCGTAAACAAAGCTGCATCAAGGTAAACAGTCAACAAACATTAATTTTCAGCCGCGTCATTGAAATTTTAATTATTGAAATCTTACTTTTCTTAGATCACCTCCAAAGGACGAACAGTTTGTTAAACACAACATGTCAGCAAAAAATCTTCTTGAACACAAAGGCTAGCTTTGCTTTTTCGTGTATGGCATAAAACGTCAGTTTAATATTTTTAAAGAAATAAGAGAAACAAAAAAATTGCCCAATTTTGCAGATTCCGAAACTTTTTTCTGTAAAGTAATGTTAATGTTGTCTGATAGCTATAATTCTCTTACTTTCTTAGAAATCTTTTCTCGCGTTTGTTGCAGATTTTCGGTTGTGCAGCAATTAGCATTGCGATTTGGATTTTGTTTGTTGATCATGGAAACAAGACCTATTATGCAACGTTTTCTCCGTTGACTACTGGTAAGTTGCCCGTATCGTAGGTTGCGGTTGATTTCACTGAGAAAAATCCGAAGATGTTCCGATTTCATAAAAGCTGAACGTAAATTTGAAAATTCCAATCAGTCTACGTTTTAGTTGGTATTGACTGTCACATGAATAGAGATTCTGCACAAGGTAAAGCATTGCAGAAATTTTTGATTAGATCAAAAACTTTTATGTCAATAATAGTTTCAAAGTTCGTTCAGTTTTGCTTGCTTTAGCATGAATCGCAATCACAACGCAGTTTTATTTCAAACTATCTGGGTCTTTTCTTTTCCATGAAAGTATAGCATCTTTTTGAGTAAAATACATGCCTTTTTTCCACATTTTACTTGTTTTTTCAGGTGGCAGTTTGCTGCAGCAGAGACGGCGCAATTACGATCATATAGACAAATTGCAACACCAAGCCGGCAATTTTATATGGCTGCTTAAAACCGATTTTTTGTGACAAACATATTTAAGAATTGCTTAAAATCTCTGAAAAAAGAAAGATTGCTGAAAAAAGACAAATTTATAAAAACTGAAAAAAGAAAAATCAAAAACAAATCTTTGAGCGACAAACATATTTAAGAAATGCTTGAAAATTCTAAAATGGAATTTGTTATTTTCGTTTGTGCTGTCTTAAATATTCTCTATTTATCTATTTTGATGTTATATTTACTTCCACTTTAACTTTCTGCAAAGCTCTTTTCACTTCCGAGAAATGTTTGACAGTGCGGAGAAGGTACTCCGTCTTGGCCTTAGTATCTAATTTTATACTTTATCGAACAGCAATGCGTATGCTCCTAGCGTCGGGAGTTTTGTTCCTGATCATATCATTTGTTGGTTGGTATGGAGCGAGCAACAGGAGCAGAATCTTTCTGCGTCTGGTAAATATGTTGAAGTCCTGCGTTGTACTAGTCTTAGCATAGCATTCTCGTCCTTGTGCAAAACCAGTGTTTGTAACAAAGAAAGCAACGAAGGTGTAGTCTACTGTGTATGTGACCTGTTCACAAATTTTGTACAATTGTGTAAGTAGAGCAGAGCTTTAGACTGTAGGTTTTTTTTGACCTGCTTAAGCGCTTAAACTAGAGAGTAAAAACCAACATGGAACCGGTTGAAAAATAATATTGTTTCTTTTTGGCTTTAAACAGATTTTTTTAAAATCAAGAAAACGAAGGGCGTAATTTGCACGAAACAGAGATATTCTCGCTTTCAAGTAAAAACTACATTTCCCTTTGTGTACATTCTTTTAAATCTGTAAAGGCTACACGTGTATTGAATTAAATGTTATAAGGGCATGCGTTTAAAACATTTTTAAGATTTTAAAAAGAAAAAGGTTGTTTTCATGCATGCTACCAGAAGCAATATGAGAAAAACTACAAGAAGCAACTTTCTTCAATTGCACATTGCCGCAACTTCCACCTAACAACCCATTTCGCCTAATGTTTTAAAAGAGTCGGAAAATAAACGTCGCTTTCTTAATTTGCATTCTTAATGAAAATGAATGATGTTTTCAGCCTCCTCTCTCACGTCTTCCTGAAACACGTGAAAAACATTTTTAAACGTCAAAAGTATTCTTCTTGAATAAAAACAATGAGCTCGTCATAGAAAAACCTTTTGAAGCAGGAGAAAAAGTAGTAGGCCCAACCATAGGAACTGCATTGTATCCTGATGAATAAAACACACAATTCTAAAAACAGGTAAACAAAACAAGTGAAAACACTTGAACCCTTTCTTTCTTTGTAGTTTTTTGTTATGAATGATCTGGTGATTTCTGCTATAGCTGATACAAAGTAGCAAGCCGAAAAATGTTTTTGTTTAACATTTTTGTTGGGTTATTCTGGCAATATTTGTTTCAAAACCCTTTTTCTCTTTTTTGTAATCCTTTTTTATTCTGCGCCATATTCATATTTTTGATGCATCTGTAGAAACACTTGTTGGCAGTGACCATGCTTTCATTTTTAAATCTATTTACAATCTTTAAAAATAAATAGTCACATGCTTTGCAAACAAATTTTGCTGAAAGGGGAGTGAGACGAATATTAAATGGATTTCGTAATGAAGAATTCCTGCCTATATTTTCTCGCAGTTCATCACAGTTTTGATTCTGACCATCGTTACGGAGATTGCGGGATACGCGGTTCTAGCCAGAAGTGAGAAAATGGTATGTCAATTATTACACCATTTTGCAAAAGTAGACATTAAAAAAAAAGTAAGGCGTATTTTATGCTGAAGAGGATTTTGCTTGTATTAAACATAAATTTCCAGACCTGCAAGAAGTGAAAGAATGGAATAAGAAAAATATTTTTAATTCACATGCAGAAAATAGATTGACCTTTTTATTTTCGTCTGTAATCTGCAGATTAGCATGGAGGCTAAAGAATGGTATGAAAACATATTCACGAACTACCTTTCTTCTGATGTGGATAAGAAACTGGTAGATCGCGTACAACGACAGGTACAACACCAGAACTTTACAAATGTTTCACTAAAGATTCTTTTAGTCATCAAAAGTTTAGGCTTTACTATAGCAAAATAATGCAAAAACTCATATTTCACGCTTGTAAATACGAAGCATTTGAAACAATATCTTATCACAATTACGCCAGAATAAATTCTATAAACGTTGCATCGATATTTTGCGCTATTGATACAAGTTATCACTTGATTTTATCTTTTCAAATTAAAGGCTTGAAAACAACACTCTCTGAATGGATGTTTTGGACAACCAGTGCTCGTCAACAGAAAATGCTGAGTAAATTTTGAACACGTTTTTTCAATTCTTGCAACATCGAACACTTTCTGGATTTACTTCAAAAATAATAATAAACATTTGCAAAATCTTAAAGAAAATATTTTTTATTAGGAATAAAATTGGTTTCATTTTGATTATGAATCAAACGGATATTGCCAAAAGTTTGTTTTTCATGTCCTTTGTAAAGTTTGGATGTTCTGTGCGTGGATAAATTTCCAACTCTGATAGTGACATAAAATTTTTGTGTTCACGGAAACGATGATTGCTAAATTGCTGCTTGAAATACTATACCTTTGAGCGTAAGCAAACGTACAAAGGTGCTGTGACAGCTGTAAAAATGGTAAAGCCTTTTTTGCAGTTGGGTTGCTGTGGATTGGTCAAACAGAGTGACTTTCGCCATCGTTTGGCAAACGCTACATCACTTCCATCATCCTGTCCAGGAGATCTTAGGTTTACTCCGTTCCGCATCACCAAACATGTTTACTCTCAGGTTGGCGACTTAAGCATAGAAGCTTTTATACTGCATTTATAGATTGCAGTGTATCAATCGACTACCGACAAAATGCTTAGCTTGTGCTGCAAGCAAACGCTTGAGTAAATATCTCCTTTTCAGGGCTGTCTACAGAAGATCTTTGAGGAAATCACCACATTCTTGGGTTCATGGGTGATTTGGTTTCCTGCTTCGGTACTCTTAGTCTTTCAAACTGGCGCCTTCGTTTCAACAATATTGTACTTGATGCATTTAAGTAAGATACTGAGCCAATGTTCATTGTGAGAAACGTGAATATATCTGACTGCCAAACTTTTTTTCTGCTGCAGGAAAATATAAGAAGTTCGGGTACGACAGCGACGAAGAAAATGAAAGTTCTGCTTTGATAGAGTAAGCTGACACTTTGGGCATCATTACCATTACTCTTACATGTTTGCAGGTTTTAGAAACGTGAGTCATCCCATGGTTAACTATTGGAACAGGCTGTGAAGCCTGTCACTCCGGACCTTCGCTTATAAAATCTACAGCACTGAAACAGTTAGCTACGCGAAATTGCTGAAATTATGCAGTAGTTTATAGATGCAGGAACAGCGAAACACAGTTTACTCTTTACAAAATCAAGTCAGTAACATTCAATTTAGGATGTATGTCTGGAGCAAAATCAGAGTCTTTGGGTCACTCGTTTTTCGTAATGCTGTATTTTCTTTTCTGAAACAGGTCCGCAGTCTATGGAAGCAAAAAAGATTTGCGAGAGCTGAAAAAGAGTTTTAGGGTTGGAGGTGAGAGACAGATGTGTGTAACAACGCTGCCACTCTTTTCAATTTAACAGTTTTGCTCGTGGATTTAATGCATCTGAATTGTTTCATAGTTGTTTTGCTAACCGCTCTGCATTTCTTTCAGGGCTTCCCCTGCCGAAGTTATACCGCGTTGTTCGGAAATCCCCAGAAGACAACTTTGGTTTCAACATAACATACAACAGGCAATGCTGTTGTCACGTGATCGATGACGTCATTCCGGACTCCAATGCTGACTTTGCGGGTCTAATGAACGGCTCTCAAGTTGTAGAGGTAAAGTTTTTCGTGTGTGTGATTTGTCTTCTGACCCGAAGTGTGCTCACTGCTGAAGGGAGAGGGTTCGTGCTTCTCAACTTTTGACAGGCTGATAACTTCAAGTAAATTTTTTATTCCAAAATAAACTGGTAGTAGTCGTAAGGACGAAAGAGGAACCGGACTGAATGTCTAAACCCAGTCTTGGGTCACCTAGCCTTGGTTCTGCAATAATTCAATCGCCTTTATGGCCGTATTACCCGCTGGTATGAAAACACGCTTTCAGCTTTTCATGTTTTATTATACCAGTATAGCTTTTACTTTGTAGTTATCAACTTGTTGACTTCGGACTTCATCAGTTCGTACTTTGATCTTTACAAGCATTTTTAAACAAAATGCAAAATCTGATGGAGCTTTATCATCTTTGTAGTTCTTTGGGGCTTTCCATTTTTACTGCAATGGCATAAAATGTGATTTGAAATTGAATAACGCAAAACGGGGTGGTCTTCATCCCCGTGATTACTTGNCAAGAAAATTAAATTAAGTTCGATTTCTGGGTTTTGATTTTAGTACACATTTCAAAGAATAGTAACTGCTGAAGTCATCATTTTTATTTCGCTCCTGAGGAACTTTCTTCAATTAACCTGTTCCTCTCCAACCAGCCTATCTTCTTTATTCCATCAGGTTAATGGTTTGTTGACTCAAAATGCAACACTGCAAGACATTCAGTATAAAGTTGAATGGGCTGAGAACGAAGTTCGCATGCTTGTTGTTGACATAAGAACGCAGTCGCTGTACGATCAAAGCGGAGTTTATGTTAATCTAAGAAATGTTGAGGGTGAGTGCCTGAAAGATGAAACTGTCTATGCATGCCTTGTCCACATTTTGATTGCCAAGCAGTAAAGACCAGAACAATAGGCTGTTGATAACTGTATTTTCATACAAATCAGCTTTATTCAGGGGTGAGCGAATCTGTCAATGAATACAGACCACGACTGTGCAAAATTGAGAAAGGCGAGTCCGGCTTTGGTTTCAATCTACTTTATCTTGAAGATAGGATTGGCGAATTTGTGGAGAATCTCGCACATGACGGAGCGGGAACAAAAGCAGGTTGGTAGATTAGTTGCTTGATCGCATTAAAAACTCTCTGCTGTGCACAATATACTTTTAAAAAAACATTTCTACAGTTAGTACTTTCAAAAGATCATCAACAAATTTTCATTTTCAAGCGTAAAATGCACTGAGGATTAAGTTTGGTGGAAATATGTTGCAGCAAATGTCGTTGACAACGAAGAATGTCTCGCTTTGCTTCCTTTAACATTTTGTCAGTTTGTACCAGAGTAATACTTTTACTTCATATTTTTTGGAACTTGAAATAGCTTGCTATAGTTGGACTACACAACAACATAATGTGGTGTATAAAGGATGATTACTCTGAGGCTGGAGAACTATGTTTTGTTGAACGGCAATTAGCATGCGGCAGCCTTGTATTGAGGCGGTTGATTTTACGGTCCATGGAGAATTAACTTCATTATTTAGCATTAACTCGCTATCCCTATTAAGCTGCACTGCGCAGTGGACAGAGGTGGTTTAAGCTTCATGGAATGTTGCAATGGAGCAATCTGAGCTATGTGTTGCCTAATGGAACTTGATAGAGGTTATGATCAGGCAATATCTGCACAAAGTTTCATGACTTATTGACAGCGACTCTTTCAAGTTTCTGCGGTAGGCTAGCAAGGCCCGATCACATCGCCCTGCACAGTAAGCTAGCAGGCTCAATCTGTTGCGGTGCTAGACTGTTTGCAAGCCGTGAGGCGGGAAAATAAATCATTCATACTGTTTACAACGCGCTTGACAACTTTTCGCCTGTTCTGCTCCTTGTGAATTCGGTGCAGCTACAGTTCTGCAGTCTGGCACACCCAACAGAAATTGTTCACGGATACAAGAAGGAAAGCTACGCAAACGCTTCTTGTCAGACCACACAAGCTTAAACCAAATGGTGATCAATCGCAAAGCACATTTTCTGAAACATAATAGAAACAAACCTAAGAAATAATACAGGCATGACTGAACTATTTTCAGTAATCCAAACCCACAACTGCTATTCTGATTACGTTGTCAACGCACTATAGCGAATTGCAACTGCACATTATTCCACCGACTACAGATGATAATAAACGACACTGAATTGAGTACTCAACGACATGAACATCCACAGCTATGTTGTTCGTTTTTTTCTTTTATTCATAAATACTCGCTGTTTTAAACGGCAATACGTTATTAACCATTTTAGACAGAACACCCATTCAGGCGCAGACACAAGTGGAATACAGGGGATGCATCCCAGGCCCGTAGCGAGGTTTAGGCAAATACATTATTAGAGAGCAAGATTTTTGTTTTTATTATATGTTCAAAAACAAATTTTTCTTGGCACAGCAAAATTTGGAGTGGCACAAAAAATTGGGTACAATAACCTCACGCGTTGTGGTTTTTAATTAGCGTGAAAGTCTTGCTGGACAGCATCAGCAAATTTTGCCACCCACATATGCTCCTTTCTCTTGTTTCTAAAAATACAAGCACAGCTTGATGATATTTAGTAAATGATACCTGGCAATCTGTTGTGAGCAGTGACGGTTATAAGGGGGGCCATGCCCCCCATAATTTTGTCTGGCCGTCTGCTTGGCCCCCCAGTTTTTTGCTTAATTTCACGTTCAAGTTCGTTTGATTGACATATACAGCAGATAACTTTCAGCCAGCAAAATTTTAAACGTTTTGAAGACTTTCTGGCGACGGTTCTGACGATATCCACAAGCCTATGTTGGGTTTGATAAATATGTTTAATCATAGTAAATCAATCTTCATTACAACGGAAAATCACCATGCAGGAGAGACATTTATGTTGGCCCACCTACTTTTTTCCTTGGCCCTGCAGTTCCCCCCGCCCCCAGTTTTTTCATTCTAGAATCGCCACTGGTTGTGAGAGAGTATAGTTTGGTGTGGACAGAGTGATTTTTATCTCTCGCATGTAGATATTGCATATGCAGAAAAACCAGGTCCGTAACCAGCTTGGGACACCAGGAGGGGCGAAAATTTTTCCGAGAGGGGCCCAAATTTTTTGAACTATCTCCAATATTTTTAAACTATGTCCAGCACATTTTTCCAGGGGTGGCGAAAATATTTTCTAGGGGGGCTTCGCCCCCCCTGCGCCTCCCCTGGTTACGGGACTGAGAAAAACTATATGCAGAACTTCTTGTGAATTAGTGTACTGCCCCCACAGCATACCTTATGCTTCCGTGCATTGACAACCAAACAAAATTTTTCTTTACATCGCTATCAAGCAAAAAGACAACACCCATACGCTGCAGCAAACTCTATTTCAGCATCACGGTCAATTCGTCTCAACTTGGCATGCCTAAAAATATGTTTGCGAGCAAATACGCAAGAAGGAACAATTACTGTAATTGAAGAAAACAAGGTTATACAAGAACTTTTTTTTTGTTTGACAAAATACCACATTCCAACTCAGCAAACTAACGTAGCACTGTTTTAATGCCATTTGATGAATTTCTAAGAACATGAAAATTTTGTCACAGATCATCAAACTGTCTTGAATTCATCATATTTTGTAAAAAAAATACTGAACAAAACAACTACCTTGAACAAGATGTGTTCAGGGGCCAGTGGCGTGTCGAGGTATGATGATGCCAGGGGCGACTGCTTGATTGGTTGGCCCCTTACCAAATTCTAGTATTGAGCAGTGGTGTATATTGGTCATTTTTACTGGATATACGCAGTTTGTGACGTCATAAGACGACGTCATATTCACGTTTGCAAACCAACATTTTTGCGAAGTTTGTTGACACAACATGCATATTATTCTGCACACACTTCCTTACTCGTTGTTTTTCAATGTGCCACTGTCATGAAAATAAATTATTATCAGCGCTCCACGTTAGCAGACCGGAGCAAAACACAGCACTCAACCAGTCCCGTGGCCACGGGGGGCTTTGCTAGGCTTAGCCCCACAAACAAAACTCCAAGCCCCCCAAATTGAAATATGAAGCACTACAAGTCAGTGGGTTTTTTGTCAAATTTTAAAATGTCAAGCGACCCTGCACAAACGTAAACTCCCCTATTGAAGATTTTCTGGCGACGGTTCTGTAATCAACGCTAAGACAGAACTGTTCATAACTGCAAAAACATCGCCAACACGTTAGAATAGGGGAGTCAGTTTTACGTTCAGTTCTACGTCAGTGCAGTTCACACTCAGTTCTACGTCAGCGCAGTTCACAACTGCAAAAAATATAGGCTGCGCATTGAAACAGTGGAGTAAAACACGCTCAACGCTGCGACAGGGCAGTTAACTACTGATGGACAACAGGCTGAGTGCATGTCTCGCCGAATAGCCGTCGAGCAGAAAAGTATGCAGCTGGGATGGCGGATACCCAGGTCTGACAGTTTGAAACTTGCTAAATCACACAAGAAATGAGAATGCATATAAAATACGCAAGAAAATTTTCGTTTTTTATTATGTGTCTGTTATATGGAACAGAACAGATACGGGCTTGTGTAAAGCGTTATGATCGAACCGCCTGAACTGCCAAGTGATGAAGGTCGAAATAATGCACATATTGCAAGCACAAGTGTGCGGCTGTATTAGCGCACATCCAGGGTTCTACATCAAAAAACGAAACGGGAAATTAGTGATGCATCAAAACGTCAGCTAAATCAAGCAAGTTGAAATAGGACTGTTTTGAAATTTGACTCAAAAATCAATTAAACGTCCATAATTATCTTTCAGACCTTTTTTGTGATTTTTCCTTGATCGCACAATCTGGAAAAGTCACATCACTACCAGTTCGATTGGGTGTGCACTGCACACTTGGAGTATAGGTCTTTGGTATTGAAGAATGTGCGAATTACTAGCATTTTAATACGTGCGAAATAGTGTAGGAAAAAAATTTCGAAAATTAAATCCATACAGAGTCTGTTAGTACTAAGTAGCCTTACAATAGAAAAAACATCTAATTACAGCATTTTAATTTTGTAATTTCACTATTTGGATGGCCCCTGCCTTTGATGCCCGGGGCCGCCACCCCATTCGCCCCCACCCCCCCTCTGCACGCCAGTGTCAGGAGCATTGGTATTTAGCTGTGAATTATCTCTATTTGTTTTTTTTTAAGTCAGCCTACTCAATCCACCTCATGCTCAACTGTCACATTAACAAACGACTTTCTTCTGCAGGCCTGAAAATCGGAGATCGTGTTGTGGAAGTGAATGGAGTGAATGTGGAAAACAGTAAGCCACGTGACGTCATGAACAGGATCAGGATGAGTGGGAATGTGTTGTATCTGCTGGTAGTTGATCCCAAAACGGATGGTTATTTCAGGTAATGCTTGCTGGTACTTTTGTTATACAAATGAAACAACGCACGCATCTTTTGCAAAGTTCCGGTGTGTTGTCATGTCTAAATGAGATCACCAAACATGCACAACTTTTGAGATAGATAACAAAAATACGAAATGGAGTATGAAACGCATTAACTACGGTTTTCTGCATGTTCATGAATATGTGGGAAAGCTCGTGATTTACGCGTCAGTTGCTTTCGGTATATGTTGAAGAACCTACCTCCTGTAGTGAACGGCAATTGCTTATGCTCTACTTACAGGGCTTTTGTGCGATGCAGATGAATGAACCTATGCAAAAGCTTGTGGTCACATCATTGACGTGTATACGGCATAAGATTATATAAGAACAGCAATTTATTACTTCTGTAAAGAGCATCGATGGAATTTTTACATTTCTTAAAAGGCAACAAAAACTGCCTTGAGCTTTTCAGCCGGCTGTTTGAGGAATCTCCTGCCTGGTTCTGCTCCCATCTCCTTGCAATGATTCAGCTTGTACGTAT
>JGI24158J21664_10005738_pt1 | contig 16259 bp, 10 predicted proteins | sample Ectturendosymbi3_FD_21664 | JGI IMG/M metagenome (IMG submission 21664)
AGGCCGCAAAATGCCAAAAATATCATGACCTCCAAAGCAATTACCACTTACAACCAGTGGCAATTGAGACCACTGGTGTGTATGGCAAGTCCACCGCTCCTTTTTTGAGTGGTCTTGCGAAGAGGCTTGTTGATGTGTCTGGTGACCCCAGGGAGGGCCAATGGCTCCACCAGCGTCTGTCCCTGGCTGAGGTCAGGGGAAATGCTGCCAGCATATTGGCCTGTGTGCGAGTTTGATCTAACTTTACGTGTTCTTTTTCTAGTGGCTGCTTTTAACGTACTGATCACCATCACTGCCTACCACTTGTCCCTGTATCAATGTGTAGCTATTGCCTTCCGAATTCTCGTTCTTTCTGTAAGATTCATTTTCCCTCAGTTGTGCAGTGTTACCTTGTGCATTGGCTAATTATCTTCTTAATCGCATGGCCTATGCTGAGAGTACAGCGTGGTTTCGTGTTCAACATTGCTTGAAACCTCTGAGGCCTTTTGAAAAAAAAAAAAAATTTTTTTCTTTTGATGCGGCGCTGTACAGTAAACGTGATTGATAACATGCCTTTTGAAAGTGCAGATGTACATGTTCCTCAGACTGGGAATCCCTAACCTAGATTATGTTCATTCGTTTCACCCAATATTGATTCACTACCAGGGGAACAGCAAACTGGTATTGTGGTAATTTGTTCAGGGACTCCACCATCTTTTGTTCTCATTGGGAACAGTGCGCTTTCAAGCGGAACTGAACCAGACAAGTAAGAGAAATGAGGTTTGCCCTTTTTTTCTTTATCTAAGTGCGGTTTAAAATGGCGGTGTCCTGAAATGCACGTAGAACACCACAGAAAACTTTTCTGACAGATGCTCACTTTTGAAAAGAAAAAAAAAAAATTATCAGCGTTGTTCGTAGATGCAGTTGTTAGCTTAGAAGAAAGTAGGCACCATGTCGACGCCTTGCGATCCCGATGTGACGTAGGCTTTCAGCTGGTTGAAAATACCTGAAAAGACTCACGTGACCGAGTCAGATGACCACATTGTTGTGAAACACAAATATAGCTTCAATCCGATCCTGCGACATCAGCCGCTTGCAATAAGTCGGAAAGGTACGGTTGGCTTGGGCTGTGAAGTAAATCTCTGCAATGCCACTCGAATGGTGAGAGCATTGTTGCCATTTTAGCTGATTTGCTGCTAGATCTAGCAGGTTATTCTCACTGTTAGCTGCAAAATTTTCTAGCAGTTAGCTGCTTTTCTAGCCGGATTTTAAAAACTGTTTGGCAGGTTTAGCAGGTAACAGAGTCCTGACCATATTATATTTTGTTCCAACAACTTTTGGAGGTGAAAACTTTTACACATTCTGCATAAAAAAATTATTTTCTCTTCTTTCTGATGCTTTATATTGGATAACATAACACCAGGACCAGGCATAAGCAGCTGTCTTTAACTATTCAATAATTGGAATTTTTATTATGACGCAACGAAGCTGCTTCAAGCATAAATGCATCATGATAACAACTAACTGGTGACTTGGTAAAGCCTAAATAATTTGCTTCTGTGCTTATGCCAGGAAGGAAGCAGTTATGTCTGGTAAAGGTCAGTTATGCCAGGAAGTAGTTATGTCTGGTAAAAAACTTCCTGGTAAACCAAAGCAATATATTGTCAAAAGTCACCCACTGTGCTTGTGGAGAGAAAAATTCTGTGGATCACAACCGCATATCTAAACTGGGTGGCTACACTTCAATGAGGCACAACTCAGTGAGAGACTCTGAGGCACAGATAATGAGATAGGTCTGCAAGGATGTTCAGACTGAACCCGCACTTCTGCCAATCAATGAAAATGGCTATGAAAGAAAAGTCAACACTGCTGACAATATAAGGTTGGATATGTCTGCGAGAGGACTATGGAATAACTGTGAGAAAACTTTCTTTGACATAAGGATCACATATCCTACCTCACAGTCCTTTCTGGGAAGTCCCTGGCAGAGATCTACCAACAACATGACAAAGAGAATCTTGTTGCAATACAAGGATTTCGAGGCAAACTAAGTGATGTCCACCTCCAGGACTTCACGGACATTGATTTCAGCTTAATTCCTTAGCCCACAATGACATGACACCAGTTATATCTATGAAATGAGTGGTTAGTTCACATAAGTCGTGACTTTATGTGAAACTCTGCCTTAGAAGTATTATACTTCTCTTATTTACTAAACATATATCGTTTTTCATGTACCCAACACTTGGAATAACGTTTGCTGCTAATACATCTGTAACCTGTCCATACCCTTGTCTCTTCAACTTCATTTAGTGGCACCATACATCTGTTTGGGAATAACTCACCCATGCAAGCCACCCCACTATGGTCTGTGGGTAAATTTATTTTTCTTCACAATTTGTATGTGTAAACATTGTTTTCTGCCTTGCTACTAATTTTTGAAATGAAATACTGTGTTAAAATGCATTGTTCTCTGCCTCATATATAGCCCTTATTGCTGCTCGCTTCCTTCATCTGTGTGCTTGCTTCGTCTGCTCATCTGTACATGTATCAACTCTTCACCCATTGCTTGCCCACCATCATCTGTGTTATGTTGATGTCTATTGTGTTTTTTTATTTTATTTTGGCTGTATTTCTTTGTTTTTTTTTCTCTTGGTTTTGTGTTTCTATTGTTTTTTTTTTCTCCTGGTTTTGTGTTTCTATTGTTTTTCTGAGCCTTTGATCGTTTTGTGGCTTTTTTGATATGGTAGCAAGATTCAGAACTTAGAAGTTGGCTCGCTGTTTGTCCTGTTGATTCAAGAAAAGCCGATTGTGACCTTTGCAACAACATAATACATCATAGCGAAACATTGTGAACATGCTGGAACATGCATTATGAACAAGGCATGCTGGAAGCAAAAAGCACTCAGTCTGAAGAACTTTTTGCGTGCTTCTAAATGCAAATAACATAAAGATTTCAGTTACAACGACTAGTTTCAGAAAGTTGAAAGGCTGAAGCTATGTTTTGTCTATTTATCGCTGAGCATTGTTCTCTAAACACATGCGAACATTTGGAATAGATTGTCAGAAACTCTCAGTAATACAAAGAAGGTGTGCTGCAACCACGTTGCTCAAAATGTCCACGGAAAGATGTGTGGCAGCCAAGACCAACATTTTGTACCTTGTCCACTCATAGTGAGTACAAGATTGTTTGCAGAATTTCAGTACTTTTTTAGCAGGTTTTAGCTGAAAATTTGTGATGCAATTGTTAGCAGGATCTAGCAGTTTTTCGTAACATCATTTAGCAGATTTAAGTGACAACCATCTGGCAACAGGATAACACTAAACAGAGGGCCGGGCGGGCTGGAAGGCTGTGTTGCCAAATGAAAAACATGAATTATCTGCAGGCTGGCGAGCTGCACAGAAGAGCGGGCCGGCAAGCTGCACAACAGGACTGGCAGGTGGGTTGCACATTAAGGGGGGCCAGCAGGCTGCACATTAAACTGGGCTGTGGAAAAGGGCGGTCCGGAAGGCTGCCCTTTTCTGCAGCCCGTCCCGCCCTTTTTCGTAGCCCGCCGCACCGCCTTTTTGTGCAGCCTGCCGGCCTGCCCTTCTGTCTTGTCTTCTGTGCAGCCCGCCCGGCCCGCCAGCCCTCCAATTAGTGTTATCCCTGGCAACACTGGGTGAGAGCTAGTGGTTTGTGTATGATAGTATCAGTGCAAGGAGCATGTTTTGATCAGGTGATGATGTTTGAAGTGCAATCAGTTGGGAATTTGATTGCGAGTTGAACAGATGCTTACACAGAATACAGTTTGAGTGAAATTGAAATTGTCTACTGTAGGCTAGTTTGACAAGGCAATGGCACAGAATAAATGGAAATGGGCACCTGCAGACCTCTTGTGACACTCCATAGGGAATGAAAAATGAATATAATAAAACTTTCATATAGTTTTGTTATGTTGTAGACACTTTCATATATAGAATGCTGAAATTTCAAGTTTCATTAAACTATTATAGATTTAAAATGATGTTTGTCATCCTGTTTATTTGTGTGGATCAAGTATAACCTAGTTTTCAAGTTTATTTTTCAGTCAGAGATTTATTCTGTTGATATTTTTACTAAGTATGTTCAACTATTAAGAGTATGCAAATTAAGACAAGGTCAGAACATATATAATATAATAATTGGAATGCTGTACTATAATGATAAAAAGTGACTATCTTTTTTGTTTACTCAAAATTTCTTTACTTCTGCAAAGATATCAGGATTGATTGTGTGACAAGCATACTGTTTAATCAATGTGTATGAATTTGTGATACTGCTATCTTTAATGCTGAAGATGTCCAAGCCAGATGATCGAAAAACATATATGTTGGTTGTGGAATTTGAAGGAGAAACTGACATTTTTCAGTTATCCTATGACACAACGTGGGAGAATTTTACAGTTCTGGTTGGTAGCATGTAGATAAAATGCCATAGAAGTGTTTAGTTTTTACTGTGGCTGTCAGAGTCCTGCGCGGGACGTGTTAACCTGTGCAGGTTGCGGGTACCCGCATTAGCGGGGTGGGTGCGAGAACCCGAACTGCTTTGCGTGTGGGGCGGGTGTGGGTTGTACTTGGGGCGGTCGCAGGTTGAGAAAGTCTTTTTGCGGGTAACTGAGTGTTGAGGCAAAGCACATGAACTTAATCAGCTCAAAAATCGCAAAACACTTGGATTTACAGTACTAGAGGTGTTTGCCACCATTGCGCTTACAACAGTAGGCTTGTAGCAATTATTACATTATGATGTAACAGCCCACTGTTGTGAAACATTAGCTCAGACTCTCTCCATGTGGTGGGCAAGTGAACATTTTCCAATGCTACCATCGTACTTGGTGAGGAATAATTCAGTCTAACAGACTTTCTGAATGGATAAAACAAGGCTTAACGCACAGCTAGTCACAACTGGACTGAAACGTGTTTTTTATCACCTCAAATGTGTTGACTGCAAAAGATCAGATCTGTGGAAAAGTTTTGGCTCAGTTGTCAATGAAGAAGAATGAATAGCTTGATTTTGCTACGTCATCAGACGTTATGAGTAAGGCAAGTTTTTCAACTTTTTTTACAGCTTCTGAAATACTCAGAATTTGTGTAGTACGATGAGCTAGTTGCAGGAATTTTATATTGCAACTTTTTCCTTTTTTACATGCAACTTTTATCAAGTAGGCTTATTGCGGAAAATGTAAAAGTGTGATTTAAAAAACATGCTTGAGAACTATTTCAATATAGTTCGTTTCTCTTTGATAACCAATTCGAACTGAATAATGACTTAAAGCAATTGTAGAAATGACCTGGTCAAGCAAACATCAGTCCAGAACTGTAGGCCAAATTGGTGAATTGCCAAGCAACTTCATGCAGTGTGGAGCGAAGTTTTAGGATGCTACACAAACTTTTGGCAAAAGATCACTATTTCTCCCCAGATAATGTTTGGAAATATTTAGCATCATATGTAAATAAATCGCTTGAGTAAATCATTGTCATTTAAAATGCTTGTGCATAAATGCAACTTTTTACTGCAACTTTTGTTAAAAATAAATGCATATTTCTCACGATTTTATTGCAATAAAAACTTTCCCAAGGTATGAGTTTTTAGTAGTTTTTGGGCAGTTGCAGGTTTGAGACCGAAAAAGTGCGGGACGCGGCAGGCAAGGGTTGGGATGGTCTGTTGGGCGGGTGCGGATTAGAAGTGTGCGTGGCGGGAGCAGGCAAAATTTCTCAAACTTCTGTGGGTGCGGAGCAGGTTTAAATTTTGGGGGTGCAGGCAAAAAATTTCAACCCGCGCAGGACTCTAGTGGCTATTGTGTTGATAATTTTCCTTATTTTGTTGTTATGTTGTAGTTGGTTGTGAATAGGCAAATAAGCTGATTATTGCCTGGGGCCTAGGCAAATAGGCTGAGTAAGTGGTTGTTAACAGGCAAATATGCTGATTGCTACATGAATAGGCAAATACTATGCACTAATAAGCAATTAGGATGATTACTGATTGACATTTTCAGCTGTATCTGTAATTCTGTACAGAAAGTGTTTTTTGGAGCAGAGATCAGCCTCTGTACAAACTATATATCTTGCTGCTGTTGGCTACCAGCTGTAATCTTTTTATCTTCAAACTTCGCATACTTGTATTTGAAAAATATAGAGAAAAATAGCAGATTTAACAATTCGTTTTTCACCCGCCAGTTCTCTCTTTCTCAAGCAGTAATTATTAGTAATTGTAGGTAAAATTTTATTAGTGTTTAGTAATTGACATGCAGTAATTGTTTCACAGAAATTGTTATTTTGTTAATGATAAGCCATGATCATTGTGGTCCTGCATCTGGAAGAAATGTGGTTTATCCTTAGTGTAAAAGATCAGTCATGTTAGAACTAGGAGCAATGCCTTAATTGTTGTTTAGCACATTAGATAGGTTAATTAGTAATTGTTAATATTTCTGACAGGCAGAATTATTTGGTCACTTGTGCTGCCCCTTGCAACAGGTTTTGAAATATTTTGAACAGAATAGTCAAAACCTGATTAATATGCCAAAATTCTGGTTGATTAATCTGCAAATTGGCCAGTGAGGCCTATTGCTGATTAGCTGCTGATTAATCAACTGGTGCACTGCAATTGTGACGCTGATTTAAGTTATCAAGTATATGTATATATAACTTAAGTTATCAGATCAAGTATATTTATGTAGAAATTCATCTGTTAAGCTTGTCATTAATTTGATCAGAAGTTTCTATGAGTAATGTTATGCACTTAACACAAAAGTTAAATATAACTACTCTATAGAAGGGAGACCAACAAGAAATCAATTGGTAAATTTTTAATACGATATCGATTTCACATAATACTATACATCCTCACTCCTAAAAGCTGCAAGCAACACTTACAGGTGAAACATTAAAGACTAAGGTAAGAGCAGACAAACTCAAAACTAGAATGAAAAATTCAGAATACAAGTTTTTACAATTAAAAACTGAAAAACACATCTTTCCCAAATAATTGCTTTCATTGTAACATAAAAACAAATGTTAAATGTCACTTTTATGTTGCTCAATACTGTTTACAACAGTGGTTCCCAAACTTTTTCTGATTGCGTACCATTTGTCAGTCCAGTACTGACACCGCGTACCACCATATGACATGAGAACTCATTCTACCAAATATCATTTGATCAAAAGTTTGGCAAGCCAGACTTGCTACAAATGCGACATGAACAAAATGACTGAGAAGTTCTGATGGTCACTTCAAAACCAACAAAACTATAGCTGTGAATGTATTTTTTTGTTAAGAAAAACAGAAAGTAGGCCTACTTGGGTACCACCTTGCAGACCTTCGCGTACCATAGTTTGGGAACCACTGGTTTACAACCTGCTTTATAAACCTTAGCATCCTTTTTTTGTTATATACAACTTGTTTTATGTTGCTCTGTTTTATTATTTATTACTACCAGTCAGCAATGGGTACATTGCAAGCACATGTGAAACCAACATTGCATACTAATTTAAATATTTCACTTTAATGAATAATTGTAAGTTTTTTAAATATGCATTGGGCACTCTACATCAATAGCTTCCTGCACACCAGTCTAGTTATAAAACAATTTTGCATGAATGCAGCTTCAAGTGAAGTATGATTGTGAAGAAATGCCAGATTTTGCGTATTTGGATGATGAAGATGATCATGTTATTCTTGACTCACAAGGTATGTTGCTTAATCCTTGTAAAATTTAAAAGTACTTTAACTAAATAATGTATATTTTGCGTAAAGTCCTGATAAGCACGTTTACAAACATGCAGTTTATGACTTGATTACGTGCCAACTGGTTCCAAAACAGATTTTGTACTATAACCAAAAGGTAGTGTTTTTGTCTTAGTTGTAAGAATTCAAACTTGTGTCGAAAAACAAGGGCATACACAGCTTCATAGAAGATTTTATTTTCCTTATGTATGCAAGCAAGTGATGACACAACAAAGACCTGTGGATAGTACACTTTAGTTAAGAATAATTATCTGACATGGATGTGGTGTAGATATTCTTCAAGTGAACAGCATTGAAGCAATTTTGGGTATTTTGGTGTTGCTAGCATAGGTAGCGAGACCGGGGGGGGGGCTGCATGGGCCTAGGTCCCCCAATTTTTTTTCTGTGGGCCTGGTCCCCCACTTTTAAATTTCGAATTTTGCCTAAATAACCTTAGTGACACAGTTAGTATTGGGTTCATTCTTAAAGTGTATCATTTAATGAAAAAGTATTGCAGAATTTTACCAGTATTTTGGCATTATTATTTGTGATATATTGTTTCTAATTTGGCAGGATTTCGTAAATGTTTGGCAGAACACACTGCGCACAATCTGGTCATCCTTTTCCACATTGGTGTTATTGAGCAGTGTTGCCAAATGGTGTAATTTGCATGCTTGTGTGTGGGAAAATTCTCATGTCATACCATCGATAAACTGTTGTAATTCGGTATAATTTGAAGCATGTTAACAACATTCTAAATAGTGAAATTTTGTTGAATCTTATACGCAAAATGAAATATTTGACAGATCAACTTCAATTATATTTTCTTCTTGCATTGGCAACATTACACTAAATAGCAGTGATGTAGTCGAGACCATAACCTTTGAGACTGAGACTCAAGACTTTAAATTTGAGGCTGAGACTTCATCAAAAATTCTGAGACCGAGACTAGAGATTTCATAATTTGTGGATTTTGCCGAAATTTTTCAAAAAGAATTTTGTCACCACTTGCCAAGTTGATTTTTTTCATATTTCTCACATTTTTCCAACCTGTTTTCATTGTTTCTTCCTGCAAATACAATAGAGAAAAAACTCGTTGGATTACAGTTTTATTAAGCCATATACTTGTAGTATTCAATGTCTCCTGACAATAGGCTTGTGACTGAGACCTATAGCCTTCGAGACTGAGACGAGACCTGAAACCTCTGAGATCGAGACTCGCAAAATTGGTTCTCGAGACGATTCTTGGGACCGAGATCAAGTCTCAAGACTCATCACTGCTAAATAGCTATGTTCTATTTTTGCATTGGCATCCTTACAGACAACTTGCTACATATGCTTTCTCTTTTCTTTACATTCCGGTATCTAATGCGGTTGTAAAATCAAGTCCGTCACCAGGATTTTACAGAAGGGGTCAAAAACCACAAAGGGGCATATTTTTTAAATACAATGTTGGATGTATGCAGCAAACAGGGGGCCAAACATGAAATGTGGGAGCACAGATTTTAAATGGGGTGCCAGGCACGACTGCCCCTTGCTGGCGACTGCCATGTGTAGAATGTGTAGTATTCAGTCATGTTATTTCTGTGTTCTAGATGTGGAAATGTTGTGATTTTGAATGTGTTTGAGACAGGTATCAATACTGTGTCATTTTTTCCTGTTTTTAAGATGTGTTCTTGTTGTTTTCAACAGCCCAGTGCTGACTCTGGCACACAGGCTCCTTGGGCATAGCCCGAGTCTTCGTTTATGATTTATATTGGAGAACGCAAGCTTGCTTGCTTGCTTTATATATTTGTGCCACCACCCACCGTCCCACTTCACAAACTTGTTAACTGGGGCTCTTTTCATTGTGGCCCTTGTCACTGTTCATGTATTTTGGTTACTGCATCATCGTTTTGAAAGCCCATCTCACCCAAAGATGCTCGCTTAGCTTTGCGCATGTTGTATTTGTGTAGGCTGCTTACTTGTGAATGAATTTTGTGTAAGACTAAGAACAACTATTTACACTGATAGGCTCAAGTCAGTGTAGCATAGATAAGGGTCATTAGAGGGCTTATAAAACATTGCATAAAACATGCTGACAAAAGTTAATAACATCATATTTTAATGCTTGTGACATCATAGTTGCCAATTCAAACCACAAAAAATTTCTATAGACTTTTGACAATTACTTGTGCCTCCCCACTTTGGAAAACATTCCGCCACCCATGGTTGCTAGTTGGGAATGATTTTTGTTAAGCAATATTGGAACAAAAATATGAGGTTTCAGCTGCCGAATTGTTACCTTTTGTTTACAGTCGAAAGTGAGTTATGTTTGATGAGTTGAAACTTAGTCCTGACCATGACAAGAAGTGACAGTCCGTTTCAGACAACTGCATGTCAGTGAAAACAATGTCACACTTTGCAGTGATTGCATTTTCCAGACCATTATAATTCTGAATTAGAAAAAATGAATGTTTTTGTTAGTTATAACTACCAATTCATACTGTGTTGGTGCTTTGAATCAAGTCATTTTTAATAGTGGTGGAATTGCCCTGGGTACCAGTGAACAATTTAATTGGTCCTCCACCAGTTAAATTTGTGGATCTTTGTAAGATTCATGTTAGTTTACTGACTCAGTTCTGTTGTACATGGAAATCTCATGCAAATCAGTTAATCCGCAACATATGCATGTGATAGCTCTGGTTGTGTTTGTTTTAAATAGCAATTTATCTTATTAGTGTTGGCAACCCCTTATGTTTTGTGTTTTCTGTTTTTCACAGATGCGTTTGTGAATGCTCTTACGGTAAGATATGTTTTTTTACAGTTAAGTTATTTCCTGGTAAATTAAAAAAAAAGAGTTTTGTGTTTACACATACAGTTCAAGGTTTCTCTTGCATTTTGAATCATAAGTGTTTTGTAAGTGCTTTGGAGTATAGCAATCAATTGCTTTGTATTTTTTCCAACACAAAAAATACGACGCAATGCTGTGATCATCAAGTTATGTTTTTGAGAAAACCAGCATCTTTTTCAGATGTTTAATTTGTTATTTCATGTTAAGAATATGTTTGTGGTTTATTGTAATAGGTTCACTAAAAAATTTCAATTCCTAGCAATCAGGGTTGTAGAGTCGGAGGTAAAATATCCGACTCCAACTCCGACCTTTCCAAAATTTCAGATTCCCATCTCCGAACTTCCAAAATTTCCGACTTTGACTCCTTGACATAAAGGGAATGAAATTTGGCTGTTAAAATCAATGGAAATCATGGTGAACAGCAAGAAATTTCTGTTTCAACAAAAATTTCAAAAGAAATTGTACCATTTCAACAGAAATTTCCAATTTAAGAGTGTGATGTGAAAAATGACCCAGTTGGACATCCAGAGGTGGCCAAAAGAGTCCGACTTTGACTCCCAGTGTTATTAGGATCCGACTCCACCCAAAATCCTAGAAATGATTTGCCTGTAACACACAATAGCTGTCACAAGAATTAAGATGCAAAAGCTGTAGCTAGTAAGGTTCATGAACCACTACTGTTGTGTCAGCGTGATAATGTGGCCCTTGGGAAGTCATAATGTGGCCCTCGGATTACTTTAGTAAGTCCTTATTTGGCCCTCAGAGCAATTTGAATTAGAGACCCTTGACTTAATTAATACAAGTAAGTAAAGGTGCAGATTTGAAGATGCCTGTGAAATGGAATGTATGTAGTGTATTGAATTACAATGGAATGGATTCTCTTCTTTTAATACAAGAAAACCACCAGATCTCAATGTGGATGGGTTGTTCCTACTTCTTTGCTATTATTTAGTATACATGTAATGTGTTACGCCTCGTAACAGAAATGTCTTAAAATTTGCACCTTGCATTTTCTATGTTGCTGGTTTGTTATATTTTTTCGTTGAAAATGACAGGCTTACGATAGTGTTGAAGCATTGAAATGAAAAGGGCATACTTTGTATTGTATGGTGATGTTAGTGGTTGACTTTAAAAATGCTATTATGAAAATTCTCAATTAACACACTTGGAGGCTTCTGCAATGGTGTATGCAGTTTGACATCTCACCATTTTTCATAGAAAAGTTGTTCATGTGATGAAAGGCAGAATAACCTGATGTGCGTGGTGTTAGTATATTTCTATACCAACTTGTTTATGAACAGCAGGTTTGGCATGATGCCTATATATTTTTTTATATATAAATCCTGTGAGGGCAAAGCAAAAGTTGTTCAATACAGCATTAAGTCGACTGATTTAGTTTACACTTGGTTGCTTGTCCTGACTGTGTAATGCTATTGCAGGTATCACATAAAAATGATGATGTCTTGCACATAAAGATGCAACGAAAGACATCTGCATCTGTGTCTCAATCAAGTGAGAAATCTGAATTACAACAAGTCAAAGTGAGCATTTGTGTAGGCATTATTAAATAGGCCATTGTTTAGGGTGTAATGTAGGTTGTAATATATGTTGCATTTTTACATCTCGTGTAGCTATATTTGCTTGTGTTCAGTTTTTAGTTGTTCTACAAATAACTGGCATCAAACAATTGACGCTATGCTGGCATTGGGGCATTTTTTAGTCTTTCAAAAGTATGATGGTTGATGTGGTGAAGGTTGCATAAAATTAAACAGAACTAAGATGCAGCATAGCTCTGTTGATAAGAGATTTGTCACAAATGATTGTGGGCATGTCCGTGCTATTTAGTTCACTGGGATTGCACCTTGTATCGTGTAATTTTACATTAGTATTGTTAGATGCTGCTACATTTTTCACATGAGGATTTGGTTATTATTATTTATATTGCATGTGGTTAATGAAAAACGCTTTAGTGTGTTTGAATATTTTAAAGATCCATTTTAGCAACAGAAGTTGCCATTATTTGCTATAAACAATTCAGAGAACCTTTTACACTGCTTTATTTTAAATTTAAGTGTGTTTTTGACGAGTGTGCCATCTATTTTGTTCGAAGTCAAAATCGCCGCTGACAAACTCGATTGCCTGGGCATCAGGTGTTGTCAGACAAGCCGTGAAAGATCTTGGACATGGTCTAATAACATTGACAGCAACAGAAACTTCAGTCAAGTAATATGTGTGACTTTAAAGACTATGTATAACTGTTACCTCATAGTCATACCAATGCTAGCAAATTTCATTTGATTGGCATATACTACGCAATCTTTCTCTGGTACTCCAAGCATATCGAAAATCCTAAAGATCCAGTTCTCTTGCGCATTTAGACAGGTTGCGAGCTCCTGCATAAAATAGTTGTTGGCTGGTCAGTGGCGAACTTTTATCAGTAACTGAAGACTCGTTGATATTTTCAGTTTGACTTCTCTTGCAGTAAAAATGTTAGTTTTGTATGATCGTCATTTTTTTCCTTATTTTATATGATTTTCTTGTTTGAACCCCAGTACCTGTGCTTCAAGCATAAGAAATACTCCACAGTTTTATGAGAATTTGAATCAGGTTTTGTAGATTTCACGCAGGAGCGAATTGTTGTGCTTGGATTAGGTGTTATTCACAACTTCACGAATTGTATAGATTAATAAAACGCGTTATGCACCATTCGCATTGCACAGTTGCTGACGTGTACTTAGTTAATCATTGTACGCTTCACTCCACCAGCTTTCCGCTCGGTTCTGTCGTCAGCTGAGTGAGTTGTTCAACGTGCAAGTCAACACGCGTTTGTTTGCTATAGTCATGTGGTTGCCGTGACGTTCGATGTCTGATCGCGATCGTTTGATTGCTGTTGCGTCACATGGTTTCCACCCATTTTTATCATATAACTCCCATGTATTCGGGCAGTATGGAGGAATTAGATACGCGAATAGAAAGGCTGGAGTCAGACAACGTCAACACAGACCAGTTGCAAGCCGCTGATCCTGCGCCAAGCGCGTGCAAAGCAAGTTCTGGCCAGTTTGCAGCTGCAGCATTAGGTAAGCTGGATTTCTTTGAAAAATGCTATTTCCGCGTGATAGCGACGTGAATTGCGTGTGTGCAGGTATTGCCTGAATAAAAGAGAGTTTACCAGAAACGCAGTGTCAGATGCTGTTAAGTTTTTCAACAAAAAACCATCAAATTTCTTAAACCATTTCTTTGCTGTTCTAAATAGTCGAATGATCGATGTGCCACGAAATCAGTCCGCTACAAATAAATTAATTTCATGTGCATTACAAGTTTGGCAGCGATGCACCTTGAATGTTTATTATGTAAATACAGTGGTTGTTGAGATTGGATTATTTTCAGCCGCCGTTCACGTTAGCAGTGTGTCTACTTGTTTGTCAAATCAGTTCGCTGTTGCCTGTGCTGGTTTACATGGAAAGTATGGTTGCTGAAACCTTGTGGTTGTTCTTATTGCTAGCTGCCTCGGCCCGATGGTTCACGCTTGCTGGAAATGAATAGATTAAGTGCAGACCCGCGGTCTGCTGATTGTTTCTAGTAACGGGATTATAGAAATGATTGTTTCCATTACGCAGAATTCTGTTTAATTCTTCGTGTTTCTTTGGCCGCGCAGGGTAAATTGCATTTTCTTTCAGTATGTAACAAGTTCCATATCCAATGTCTGCATCTTAAACTTTAATGCTTAAAGCTTGCTTTATGTCGTGTTATAGAAGAACCGCAAGAAGTCCACAATCGCGACTCTGCTACATCTGTGAAAGAACCGTTAACTGCCTTGGACGAAATATCTGTGCCAACAAGTGTAAATACGAGTGATACAGAAGAGATGAGTGTGAAGCTGCCGCTCGGACCCTCAACCTCGGCAACACAGGAACTTAACCAGAAACATGAAGGGAATGTTGTCGATCCTGACGTGATTTTGAAAATTAAAGAGGTGTGTGTTGCTTGCGTTCTTTGCTTATTTTCCGATGAATGTGTCTTTGTTGCTGAAAGTTTTTAGATTTTCTGACTACATTTGCATTCCACCCCATGCAACGCTCGATGTCGTGCGGTCTGTTTTGCTTCAGTCATATCAAGTGTCATTTCAGCCAGCAAAAAAATTCCAAATCAGATGGCTAGTCAGGCTATCCCTAACCCAAGTAACAAGTAAAGTCAGGCCAGTCTTAGCCATAGTTAAGTATGTGGTTGATAAGTTGTTACGAACGGCTGATTTATGCGAAACGGCTGGTTAATGAAGATCATAAGGGAATTGGCCAAAGTAAGGCCGGTGGGCGGTTAACATCATTTCAACGACCACGACGTTGGCTCGTGTTATTAGGTGAGTGTGCTCTTTTTTCTGCCAGTTTTCTAAAAGTGTGTGTGCGTATAACAGCAACTGTGAATAACCTCGACTAACTCTTTGGACCTAATGGTACCTTGAGTCGAGTGTAATTTTCAAGTGACCTATGGCAGCTGTAAATCACGTACGGTGATTAAATTCTGCACGGGATTGTAGCAAACTCGTCCTTCAACTGAAAACCAGGGCGCAAAAAAGACATATACTCATTTATTCATTTTCTTCAGTTGTCTATGTTTTGTTTGCGTACGATAGCGTTGCTGGTTTGTAAATTTCAGTTGACGTCGTGCTTACCGATTCTTATGTTATTAAAACGGCGGATCACTAAAGACATTAAAAATGTGTTTTGTTTTAATTACTTCTTGAAACCAGTAACCACGAAACGTAGAATTGAAAAAGTTTGGATTTCGAAGTTCCGCTGTGTCACGTGCTTGTTGCGTCGCGAATGCTGCAGGAGAGCTTAATGCTGGCCGTTGGATATTGTAGGAGGTTCGTTCTGCCGTAAGCGAAGAGCTGAAAGCACTGCGGGAGGAAATCAACTCCAAATTACTACTCCGCACAATAAAAGGTGAGATGTTCGTATTAAATATGCGCGTGTTCCACTCGGGGCTTTGGTGGACTTAGCCATCCCAATCCAAGCACAAAGTCCCCCAAATAGAAATATGAAACACCATAAATCAGTGGAGTATTTATCAAATTTTCGATGTCAAGCCCCCCTGCACAAACGTAAAGCCCTGTTGAAGAGTTTCTGGCGACGGTTCTGGTTCCTCTATCGCAGTTTGCACACAACCCAAGCGTGTGTCGTATGAAGACTGAACGCCGCCCTTTTGTATCAATGGTATTGTTTTACAAGGCTAAACCAATCGGTTATATTCTTTTGAATGCTGAACACTTGGTTACCCGTCATCATCGACCTGCGCTTGTGCAAGTGGCTCCTGTTGCCAACGATTGGCCGGTGCCTAGCAACACATTGTTTGCATTCTTCAGAAAAGAAGTGTCCACCGCACGCAGACACCTCCGACGATTCTTACATGGAACAGACACGCTCACCGAAAGCTATCAAGCGGGAGATCAGGTACGGGCTGCAGCAATTCTCCTCCACTGAGCACCCAAGCTGCCGGCGCTGTTTTTATTCTGCGAAAACGCCTACCATTTCGTGCGCCGTTAACTGCGGTGCTTCTGACAATATTCATGACTAACATTGGTACCTGTATTGTTCACACCAATTGACATTTTTTACCACCGCAGGTTTGCTTCATAGTGAAACATGTATCTTTTGGAACTAGCGGTGATCACCAAATATAAAAATACCTGCGATAAAATCACAGCGA
>JGI24158J21664_10005739_pt1 | contig 16259 bp, 8 predicted proteins | sample Ectturendosymbi3_FD_21664 | JGI IMG/M metagenome (IMG submission 21664)
GTGCTTGTTTGAGCCAGCCACGAAATGTCACTCAGTCACCTCAGTTGTCAGGTGTTTAAGCCGTTATTTCACGAACCCATGTAAAGGCAGTTTACAAAGTCCTTGCATGTGGGCGTTCTTCTCCCTCTAAAGAAAGCGTGGCGGGAGCAGCTTGATTTTCGATCTCCTTGCGAAATTCATGCGTTCCTTCAACGTTGTCGAGTGATAAATGCGTTGTTGAGGATGTCAGCATCAGCAAGGCCTATCTGAGTGTCTGTTGCAGTTAAACATTGCAAATGCGAAGCACCAGTGATGATGTACGAAGCAACTGTATAAAATATATGTTGATTGATTTATTACAATGTCTCTCCATTTAAACAGCTTCCTGCCCTTAACTGTCATTTTCTTAATTTGATTGAGAGTGTGTTTCCTTTCAAAGTATTTCAACGCTTGCATTGGGCCTGTAATATGAATTATGTGTTGTTTTCAAAACTAACATATAGTACGATACGGTGTTTGAAAAACTGCACCCATTTCTTATAAGGTCACAAAGGGTTGAACAGTATGGTCATGGCCGTCCACAATGCGACTCCAATTCTTCAACCGACTTTATCTCCATTCATCAGCACGGCCGTGCCTCTTGCAGTACACCAGCACTCGATCGAATCCGCAATGACCGATCACAGTCAGTAGTCCACGATTTTTCGTGTTTTTTTTTCGATAAAACCCATTATTAACAAAATATAGCGCATTTTGCAGTTTCCAGTTTTGCGCAACCTCAATATTCAGCTCTGCAACCCGCTTGGTGCAACGTGAACGGATACACCAGCATCGCTACACCAGTTTCAAAAGGTGCGGCGTTGATTCGCAGCTCCGTGCTCTGTGTTTTTTTTTTTTGTTTTTTTAACTGTACTTATTTTATTTTCAACTGTTATTTTCTGAAACGTTTCAGACGGGTTGGGTCACTAGGTGACCTCCATGGTCTTTCACCAATCCTATGTGACATACTGATAATACAGTGAAATCCTGTATGACACTTTGTTTACATTGATCAGTTCTTTTGCTATTGTGTTTTCATTTATTCTAATTTCCACTGACAATTGGTTACTTTTTTGCACGATGGGTTTTTGTATTGTTTCTGCTTATTAGCTGAGTAAAATGAAACAATAAATCTCTCTCTTTTCGGGCAAAATTCATTTCAAGTATGGAGAAAATTTTGTATCAAAATCGTTACCTTCATAAAAATATTTTTTCTCAATGTTTCTCTTATCTGGTATTAATGGGGAGAAAATTGCATTGAAGTCAAAACTGTAAAATTTTTTAAAATCTACTTTTTGTGCATGAACATACATTTTTGGGCAAAATGCTCCCAAAAAATTTTGGTCCCTACGCCTATGATTCGCAGTAATGAAAATTTAAGCACAAGTAGCCTTAAGTCCCATGGTTGCACCGCACAAGCAATGCCAGGGTATTTTTATCACACATTTTGGGAAATCAATTGTCCAACTATTTGCACAATCACTATGAGGTGAAAGATAAGCTCGAAGTTGTTGATCTCCAACCTACGTCATCACAAATGACGAATTGTACAGACTGTGCATTACCTCANANTTAATTTCGTAAAGCACGGGCGTGCTATTCCGAACAAGCATTACCCATTCTTTTTCACGCAGTTAAATGTTCTCCGTTTCCCCCTTGGTCAAAAGTTTTAAGGCTGTTTGAAGAATAGCACTAACGTTGGTACCAGTGTTGCTGCAATTACCTGCCGGGGTGGTTTCCATCAAGAGCTCGTCCTTTCCAGGACTGTGTTGACGCTTTGCAAGAAATGGGGATCAATCGCCGGACACTGTGTGGTTTCTCGCTGCTTCGTCACAGTGCTTGAGGTGTTAGCCTCTGTGGCGCAACAATAGAACAAAAAGATGATCGTTTGCATTCTCGCGTAGCTGATGTATGACGAGGTTTGCATGCTCAGCCAGGCTGCAGTTAAAATGTACATGCATGCTCAGGTACACCTGATAAAGATGACGATGCAATAAAACTGTTCATCGGACAAGTACCAAAAACTTGGGAAGAAAAAGAACTGCAACAGCTGTTTGCTCCATTTGGTGAAATTTATGAGCTGTCTGTTCTGAGAGACAAATACACCGGGATGCACAAAGGTAATTACTTTGTTTTTTTACTTTGGAGATAGCTGCGCTGAACAATTGTTTGAACTGTTTGCAACGGGCGTTGTTGTAGTCGGGGCTGGCGTTGTTTCCCCCCCACCCCGCACGGACGGGTAGCAGTGTTCAGCTGCCAGGGTGAACCGTAAGTCCCTACCCATCCTTATGTTATGAAGCTCCAGTTAATGCCCTCAGTGTGCGGGATTATCTTAATGATATTTGTCTGAAAAGTGGATAAGTCTTGGTTCTGTAACATCCCCAGCACCAATGAAATGGTCGGCAAGAAGTCAGGACTTGACGACATGTGATAACTCTCTCTCTGGAAATATGTAAAGGATGTTGCGTTCAAACAACGTTTTCACTCTAATGGTGAATTGAAGGTCGCTGTAATACCACAGCATTAGGAAAAATAACAACTAATATGTTGAGAAAAATGTCTCGCAGAAGATATGTTATGCAGCGACAATGAGGGGCAGCACACAGATACACCGAATGTATAAGATTCATGGATGGGTAGGGACGTATGGCCAACCCTGTACTTCTCCGTGTGGAATAAAAATACTGTGCATTTTTCGTAAAAATTTTTAAGAAAAAGTTCTAACTTTGTTGTCTCATCTTCGCTTAAACTTAAAGAGTTCCCCACTTTTAATTTTGGCTGCAACACAACTGAGTTTGAGGCAATGATATGATTGAAGATGTTGTCTGTGTGCGGTGTAGTTGGTTTTATGCACTCTTCTTACTTTTTTGACAGAGATAGACGTGTGTCATTGAAACTGTTTGGCCATATTTGATAATAATCAAATCTTCATCAGCAGGAGCTTAGAAACAGGGCGAAAGGTGGTGTGTTTCATTTCCCGGCTGTTTTTTGTAAAGCCGCTATGACGTATCGACTTCCTTCGAAATTAAAATGGCGATAAATCATCAGTTGAGGGTGGTTAAAAGACATGATTCTAAGACTGTTTTGAAGTATCCTGAAACACAAATGAGTTTCGACATTGGTGTGGATTGTGCTCTAAACTTGAGTTCATGGCTACCAGTCGTGAAATAATATTTACGCTCCTGTTTGACATTTTCTTGTTACATGCTAGCAAGAGATGACTTGTTGGTATCAAATTGGCATATGCGTTATTAAATGATTGAAAGAACACAGATTAATTTTGAAAATTGGAATGAAGGATCGACAAACTCGACGAAGGGTGGCGGCGTAATAGCTGTTGCGTGAGTGAAAGTTCATGTTGCTAATGACCTGCAAATTCAGAATACATTCCACGTTCCCGGTCATTAGCGTGCTTTCACCAGAGAGTATTATGCAGTCTTAGTGATAATTGCTATTCCAGCAGGGCAGCACGACCAAAGCCTGGCCCATAGCAGTTTGTTTTTTAGACTTGTGCGACAGGAGGTCGCTCATTTGTAAAGTGGTTTCTTTGTCCGTCATGAACAGCCAGCAGCCGTATGTTCATTTCGAAAGTGGAACGCGTACCTGACAGATGTCTTAGGAGGCTGACAAGACACACCTTACTCATCATATGCTGCCTGGCGAACGTCTGTTGCTGTAACGGTTGAACCGCAGAGTGGTTTCATTCCGTGCGCAAATCAGGAGTTCCTTGTGACGTGGCCGTGATCAATAAGACGCTTTTATTGCTGCGAAGTAATTGTCGATCGATTTTCCGCCCGCAACGCATCTGTTGCTTTATTATCTTCTGTTCTTGATCAGGGCGCCTTCTGTGCGATCGTAAGAAAACGTGAAGTTCATCTTTTTTTTGAAGCAATTCTGTTAAGGTTTCTTCTTTTGATGTCTACTGCTAGGAGAAATATTGTTTACGCACAAAAAAACTCTATCCTCATTTTATGAATGGATAGAAGTGCAAACTCAAAAAGCCACGACGATTTTCTATTCTTAGAGAGTCTTAGTCATTTTCTACCCCACTTGTGATCAAGAAACGTGTAATCGCTATTGTTACGAGCTTGGCTTCACACACTCCAGCAGCTAGTCGGCAGTTGACCTCAAGATTAATGCACTGACTGAAATGCGCATTCACCGACGTGAAGGTTCTTTGTACCACGCAGTGATTGCTTTGCTGGTATTACCATTACAGGGCGGAGGTCGACCGACATTCAGTTGGTAATTACATTACAGTTGAGCATAAGTTTGTTGCAAAATGCACCGTTTCGGCGCAATACCGTGTGAGCGCATGCCTTGCTCAAGCCCATGGCATTTGCTGATTCGTAACTTGATGGTCCGAACGACGTACTTCCATCCGAGTTTTGTTTGTGTAGACTAGGAGCAATCAGTCTGCTTGACACTACGTGTTACGATCAGCTCGAACACGCGACTTGGCTTCACTGCCTATAAACGCCATTAATAATTCAAACAGCGCTGTTTGTCGCCCACACTGTCGCAGGGAAATCATCTATGGCTTCATGTATTATTGATCGGCCGTATCCGCTAACGACACTGGAAGCCAGATGCCACTGAATCAGTGCTTTGTGGTAAGCGCTTCGGTAAGCTTGCTGCGCGCTGTCGCGTAGGTTACACCAAAAAACTTCTTTTTCACAAATGCTTTACGGTGCTTCGTGGCTTCTCTTTGAAGTTGAGAAAAGGGTTTTAAGTTTTACTTACATGACTCCGCAGTAAATGAAACGTACAAGAAAAACTGAGTTGATACCATTGCTCCTTATGTAATAGTTGTTTGGCAGTGCTTGGCGCTATTCAAGTTAGACTTCAACTGGGGCTAGATCAACTGTCGTTGAAACAACAGCGCAGTGCAGACAACCAGCTTGGCTATTTCAAGCTAAGCTCCTGATGTACTTCGGGCTGGTTACCTTCTTCAGGTGTTTGCCGCTGTTGCTGCATGCATCATACTGTAGTGTAGAGATTGAGCAGCGATGTGGAACCAGACGCTCCTGGAAGGTTGTTGCTTTGCCCAGCATTGATCTGCACTGCTACAACACGGCCATCACAAAGTCGGTTTCATTATAGTGTGATGTTTACCTTGCATGCAAAACCCATGGGCTGCAAAGTGCGTTGGTATTTTTCGCTAAAATGCTGGGGTTCTGGAAAGATGTCATGAATTGAATGCGCGCCATGCTATTATTGAACAGCCAGCTGCTCCTGTCCTGCCCTCTGCAGTTACCAGGTCATTCCTGATCAATAAATCAATGTTGGGGAAGCACTCCTGCTGTGGAAACACTGCACATTCTACAGTATATCCCTGCTTGCTCGTGTAAATATTTAATCTAGAATGCAGAGTCAAAGTTGATCGAAACCACCAAGACAGTTCATTTCGCAGCTTCGTACTATTTTTGTTTTTTTCGCAAAAAGAGTGGTGCTTAATGATGGTGTTCGAATTTTGTCGCAAACAGTCTTGTAAAACTTGGAAACTATTTAAGCGACCGTCAAGAAATAGCATGAGAGGATCAGGCGGTATCTTTACAACTCAATCGGAAGATCTACTCAGTACAGACTGATTTATGTAGGGTGTGCACTGGCGAGTACTCTGCATTGAATAGTTGTGAATACAACTCCGGCTGTCCATCCACTCGGACCAAAATTTTTCAACATGATTTGCTTCGAATTACTGGATTGGTTTTTGCATCTTTTTATCACGCACTTTCATTGCTTCAGGCACTTGAGTGATACTTTGTCATTTTGCTACGTGTTTATGAAAAAGAATAAATGACAAAGCTAACTATACTTGATAAATCTGGCAATTGCAGGAGAGTTGTTTCTTTCAAGGCTTCAGTAAATGCTGGCAAATTTTATGCCATCCCTCGAAACATACGCACAATTAAAGCCAACAGAGCATCGTAAAAAATTCCTGTGTGACTCCCCCAAATGCATTGACGTTGCTTTTTCGTGTGTTGTCGTTGAGCGATTGGTTTTACCTCAGTCTTCACGTGAATGTCTGATTTGACAAAAAAACGCGTTCCACCGTGTGGTTTTATAAAATCTTGATTAAGCCGAGATTGTGCGCATTGCAGCGATTGTTTGCTTGATGCAATCTACCAGCTGCTGCTGCGAGGTGGATTCGCGCCACGCTCTCCAGATGATCGTCTCGCACAAAGCAGTGCGGAAGACCATTCTAACACAGACGTGGATTTTCAGTGGCATTCTTTGTAAACCGTGCTTCCGTTTGTAACCGCCGATCGCCAGGCATTCATTCACTGGGTTTTCTGCGCCAATGCATGTGAATGTGCAGCCAGTAAGAGCTCGCAATAAGCCAAGCTAGCCTGGTTTGTCGACTTTTCCCTCGTGTAAGTCAGGCAAATCAAGCGCTTACTTGTCTCGCTGTTTACCTAAACAAATAAGCTTTTACTATCTGCTTGTTCGGACTTAGCTCTGAAACATTGCTGAATTATCGCTGTTCCTTCCCCATGTACGCGAATAAGTTCTTCAACAGGTTTTCTGGTTCCGTCTACCGGTGCTACTTGGATTTCTTGTTTCGGTATCATGCATGGAAACCAGCAGAAAACAAGTATCCACTGCCAAATTCAGTCTTCACCGCTTTATCATGATTTAGTTGCCTGAAACGAACTCTAATAAATTGATTTTTGAAGGCAAAGAGTGGTGTTTGACAAGATTGCAGTGCGTTGTTTTTGCGTCATGGGAAGCGTTGCGCATATCGCTGTTAAACTCTACGGCGAGTCCAATGTAATCCATGCGAAAAAAACTTAATACATTACACGATGCAAGCCCGCAACCGAAAACAATGCTTTAATTTGTGATGACCTCAAATGAGATTAAGATTTCACTTTGGGTTTACGCAAGGAGGTTTGGTTGTTGTAACTGGTAAGCGCAAGCGGTTAGAAGTCAGTGTTTATTTAAATGAAAACTCTGAATTCATTGTTTTCAAAAAATGTGACCCCACATCGGAAGCATGGTCCAGGGTTACTTTTCTAACAGTGCATTCTCATCTATCACAAATCACGCGTGTGAAAGTTGGTCCCTATATATACAACCTGGTTATGCTGCTTTCTGAGCCAAGAGTGATGCTGTTAAAATGGATTTGCAATCCAGTGAAGATTCCCATGCTGCGTTTTGATTTGTACGGGTTATAGGAATATAGCCCTATAAAGTACTGCTTGTATATTACGATCGAGTAACAGTTTAACAAATGTTTCATTTAATTATACAATTGGTAAATGCTTTAAATTAACAGAGATTCAGAGAGGCTCTCAAACATTCAAGGCTTCAATGGTTTTGGGTGGTGTGACTTTGGTGCAACGTTAGAATCTTCCTAACTTGGTACATTTCTTTAGTTTTCACTTAATGATGAAGTTGTATTTGGAATGGTCCCCGTCTGTTTGATGCAGCCCGTAAATTATCTTTACTCATACAATCGATAGGTTGTTAAGCCTAGTGAAGCGAATTCTACAGTTCTCCGCGTCTGAAGTTCACCTATAATGCGCAATCGCCAACTTCTCTGTTGATTTACCAGGTTTCTACATAATGATAATGATTACGTGTTACTGCTTCATTGGTTGAAACGATGTCGAGGATTTAAAAAGGTGTATAGATGTTTATCATGCTGGTCGTGGAGCGAGATCTAAAATGGATACTCCTTGTCGCAGTTTCATGATTTTTAACGTATTTTCTTCGAATTGCATGAATTTAGAACTCTCATAGATATGAAGTTAGACCTGCGCATACAAGAAAGCTAATATATATTCTAAAACACAGTAACCTCAGGAACCTCAAAGGTATCGAGGTGATCAGTGTTTTCGGCTTGGTGAACTCTTTGAACACATTGTAGATCCAGTCACTATAAATGAAATCAGTGTTTCAAAATAGACCCAGCTCGTGCTTTACCAAAACGTTAAAACTACGCCAACGCCCCAGTCGACCTGCGGGCATTCCTTCATCAGGAAGATGGTCGTAAAAGCGATTACATGTTGGCGGTGACAATCTGTTGGTGCAACCTAGATATCCCTGTGCAACACCAACAGTTTTGCTGGCTTTACTGCAAGATTATTCAGTACAAGCGCCATGAAAGCAATTCCAAGTCTGCGTGGTCGCTGGACAGAATTATAGACAACTAGAGAAAAAGAAGTGAGAAAAAACTTAAGGACAAACTAAGCGGAAGCTAAAGTGGAAATAAGTACAAATATCCGTTGAGTGATAAACGTGAATAGATATTTGAAAAAAGTTGCATTTGATTTTCAAAAATGTAATCGAGACCAAAGTCAACATGATATAGACGCTCCCTTTTGCTGACTTTGGAGCTGATTGCGTTTTTGAAAATCTGTTGCACTTTTTATCTGGCTTTACCTGTCTGCGTTTATGTTTCAACAAGGTTAGCCTCAACAGATTGCAATAGGATGTTCCCGTGTGACCTTTCCTACTTGCCAAATGCCGTTCTGTTTGACGTCATAGAACATCGATCGATGCAGGCTGGTGACGTTGCACTGGGAAAGCAACTACCTGTTTCTTTTTTCACAGGTTGTGCTTTCCTCACCTACGTAAAGAAAATCTCTGCTCTTAACGCGCAAAACGCCCTTCACGAGCGACGAACGTTACCCACGGTAAGTCTCAGTGTTTTTTCTTTCTTAGTCGGTTTAATGAAGGACATCAGAATCAGGAAAACCAACTCACTGCGTTTCTTGAAATCATTGCTCTTTGGCGCTACCTAGCGTGTTCAGTCGAAACAAGCATCCCTTGAAGCAAAACTATGAAGGTATGGCCTTCATTGGTCGATATGCGCGCAGGTCGCGCAGAAATCCAAACAACAGCTGCATGAATGTTTAACTTTGCCAAGTTTGGTTTCATTTTGCATGTTACGCACAAGCTGGTACAGTGAGTAATTTGAGATAATGATGTTGTGGTTGGAATCTATTGTTGGAGCGACGCATAGCAAGATTTAGTTGATAGTAGAGGTTTATTCTGCCTAAGACAGGGATCATATCAGGGCTTGATATCATATCAGGACCTGACAGCCTGAATCAGGCTGACCTCGGAACAATATGACCAACCGACTCTGACCGAAAATATCGGAGAAGCTCTGCTTCAATGCGCACCTTTCTAACCCTGCAGCCACTCCGACTATTGTGACTTCAATGCTTTTCGAAACGTTTTGTGTTTAAATCCAATCTTTCCACCGTTCTGGCCAACAGTCATATACATTTGTATTAAATAAATTTGCCATTTTTGTCCTGGCTGTCGGGAATTGCGCGCAATAGAACCTGCCCTCCAGATAATACGTTCCTTCGCGGACCTAATGTTTGTGTTTGGTGAAGCGCCACCGCACAAACCTGTAGAACAAAACGAGGTTTCGATGTTGGCTGCTGCGCCAAACGCATGTTGTGACTGTTCGTTCAGTAGTTGTTAATCCGGTGATCATTGAATTGTGTGTGAACAGTCAGACAAGTCCACCATATCCTGTTTTTTGGCAAAATTCTTCTTCAATATTTGAATGTTGGAACCTGAAAACGACCAATGTAACATTTGTAAAATAAATCAAAAATTTGCAACGTTTGTAGCTGAGCTAACATCCTGAATGAGCTCGGGTTTTGATGCAGACGTTGAAAGCAGTCTGCGAAAGAAGCGCTTGCGCAAACATTGAACGTCATCTGGCGGGAGGAAGTTGTTACGTGTCCACTAAATAATTTATGCAAGCTATCCTTTCCTGATCCATGCTGTGTGCTGCCAAAGCAATAAATGGAATCGTTTTTTCCTGGACTGGTGGAAAACTGCCTCTGGTTTCACGAGGGGGGGGAGTGTTCAAAATGCTTCTTGGTTTAAGCAGAGAAAGTAGTTTGCGATCGATTCTGCGACGGTTCATGAATATTTCACACTGTTGAGCGTTCTCTGTCTGTCCGATCGATGACTCTGGTAATGCCGGACATCTATGCCACCCATGCCTCAGTTTCTTCAAGGCAGTAAGCTGTGAGGACAGTGAAAAGGAAAGACTTCTCGTAGATGCGAAGCACATAAACGTATTTGGGAAAAGTGCAGGCATCTTCATGGAGATCGCAGGAAAGTTTAGATCTATTTAGAAATTCGAAAACCAGATCCATGACTGAGACGGACTTCATGAGTTCTGAACTTAATCGATTTGGCGACGTAAAGCGCGAAACTTAAACAATTACATCATTTAATGATATTTTCAGCAGCCCACGTAACTTCACGCCTCTTTTTAGATACTTAAATACACGGAACCTAGTGTTTGTGCAGTAAGTTATGGAACTGAGTTGTTTTTCAAGGGTGACTTCATAAGTTTTCTTGAATATTTTTTTTACTTGATAAAGCTGATCTTTACAAATATGGTTCTAATTGAAAGTCGTTGATAGGTTTTGATTTGTTGACCATTGTCACCAGCTTATGGTCAGGTTTTATTAGTTGCTGGTGTGGATGGCTACAATACTCAATTCAGTACCAGTTAGTGAAATTTTAATAGATCAAGTGATGTTTTTGTCAAACAATTAACTTCAGTTTCAAACACAAGTGAAACAGGTCAATTTAATTATAAGAACACTACTGAAATGAACTTGATCTGTCCACCTACTCTAGCAACAAAAAGTCGAGAATCGCGAGGTTGTGAAACCTCACACAATGTTTTTGACCGGTTGCTGGTTGTACAGCAGTCTTATTTTTGTACGACTTGATGCATCTTTTGCAACAGCAGTTCTGCTGTTTTGCTTGGGTTGCCCTTTTATTGGCCCGGCGCCTCTCTCTAACATTGAGAAACAGCTGCTCGGCTCTTTGTTCAGAAAATTCACTGGCTGACTTGCGACCGTTAAAAAAGTAAAATCCAAAGTGAAAACGTGAAAAGTGAAAGATGAACGTTTCGGACCCTTCGCTTTGTCCGTTTTCAACCTTCTTGTTTAGCTGCAAACAGCGTCGAGATGTTGACATTATGCGCAGTTGACTGCAGCGCCACCTTGTGCTGTGACTTCTTGATAGGCTTCACAGCTGCTCCAGGTGTTGAAGAGGAAGAGTAGTGGGGGGTTCGCCAACATCTAATTTACAGGTGATGTGGTTGAATCAACAGTGCCCCGTTAGAAGAAACTTTGCGGTGATTCCGTAAAGAAAATATGTCAAAGGATTTTTTCTTAAAGACTTCCTCCTTTTTAATTGATCACAAAGATGCTTTCGACTGGTTTTGAAAATTAATAATGGGGTCTTTTTTAGCAGTCTTGAATCAAAGGTGAATGAAACCTGCGTTGCCTTAATGTTCAGTTTTTTTTGCTGACGGCGGCATCGTGCGCTGGAAGACATTACTGCAGAGGTTTCCGAATGGGGGAGTGGCGAATTCCTTGTAGGTCGGATTGAGTTTGCAAGGACGTTGCAAACTTTCATCCACCGTTAATTCCATAGGTGTGATTCTTACTTGTACACTGGCTTTTCCGCTGTTGTGGTTATAAGACAAAGTATCGCTCGAAGATAAGCGTTGAAAGAGAAATGCTCTCAGCCGTTTCAAACACAACACTGCATTTCGTGACGCAACAAGCAAGCTAATGAATCGCATTAAATAGCAATCTGTGAACACACTCATGCAGTGCCTCGCTTGATTTTATGCATTGGATTAGCGCGTCGTGAGTTCATATAAGTTAGGAACCACTGCTCTAGCACATGATTCATTAAGAAACACATCAAGTGTTCGCTGGCAGACTCATGTAATTACTGGTAATGCATTTCATGCATAAGTTGTCAATGCATTTTGCATTTAGTTGCCATACAAGCACTCTGTAAACAAGCGATGGAATACGCTTCAACCACTTCTGGATTAACCTGTAATCGAGTGTTTGTAAAAAATTTTACGTCATAATCGGCTTATTATTCCTTAAATACTCTTTTAATTGGTAACCTCTACGTTGATGTCATTCCTTGGTTCTCGTATCTTAGCAACGCAACCGCCAAAGCTTGGTTGCCATGTGTTCCTGCATTGTTTCGTTGGTGTTGTCGATTGTCGTGGACTGTCGCGGCGATACGAGGCGTGTCGTTTATATTTTTGTCGCGAAACGTCAAGAATGCGTCAAATTTCGTGGCAGTGGGAACTGATGTTTATTTACTCTTTTATTTGTGGTATGACAAAAACAAATTTATTTTGTGGCAACACTACTTACAAGAAATGGTATTGCACTCGATGCAAAAGCCTTATGTCGTTTACTAAGGTAATGCTTTTGGTTGCCAAACTGGAATGTAGATATAACCAGAAATTCTCCTTGGTTAAATAAATTGACAATATTGAGGAAATGTAAATATTTTCTCTTTAGCAATGTTGAAACAAACAACAACACGGCCCTTAGAGCTGAAAGCTTGCTGCACAGATGAAAGCAAACTTCAAATTTTGACTGTTCCTCGGCAAATTTATATTCACTAATCGCTGACACCTCGTTAATGCATGGCCCTGTATTTGCGTACGCTGTGGCCAGTGTCATTATTATCAAGGCTAACGGCCCAAAAATGTGCGCACGGGCTTTGATAACTTCTTGAAGTAACTTCCAAGCATGTGGAACGGACCGTATCGACTCAGACAAATGGCTCTGAGCATGAGCGCTCTCGCTGCAATCGTCTGTTCGATATTTGGGTGGTGTGACATTTCTGTTGCTTCACGCACAGTTGATGATGGATTTGTGTTCACACACAGCTCTACTAGCTTTATTGGACAGTTTTAAATCGTTCTTTTTTGAAATAAGTATCGACATCAAGTACCATTGCAGATGATTGTACCATACCGTACACTTAGCTGCGAGGTAAGCTGGCTGGATATTTTCGTAACCTGTGTCTGAAGATATAGTCCTAACTATACTTCTACACTCGGCTTGCTTTACACACTGCAAACTTAAGTTACGTGTGAGTGTAAATAAAGTTTATGCAACATTTGTGCCCCTGATGTCTGAGCGCCTGCAAAGGAACCCGACTGTCCACTAGAGTCTAGCGGTCAGGCTGTCGTTAAAGGTCGAAAAAAGTGGAGGATCTGCATGTGACATTATTCCATTCTACCTGTATGATCCTTGTGAACTGCAATGCGAGTTACATGCTATGCACATAAATCCCTAAAAAGCAGCAATTAACTGATTCTAGCACCGTCGTTAAACTCAGCCAAAAAGCTATTTTCTGATTTACCGCAAATGCAAATCGCATAGGCCTAAAGGCCAATCTATACTGAGGACGCGCCAGGAGTTGCCAGGAGCTGCCAGGCGTAATCCTTTGTTTGTTTTATTGCGTCGGGTAATTCTGCGCTCGTGCACGGCTCGGCACGGCAACTCCTGGGCGCAATAAAATAAACAAAGAATCGTGCGCGGCTACTCCTGGCAACTTCTCAGTGTAGATTGGCCTTAAGGACGGAATGCGTTCATGTGCAAACACGTCTACCAGTTCGCTCCGATCCCTGGCCTTATGTTGGCGCTAGAAACGTTTTTTGTTGATTTCTGGCGAAATCGTTTGGAAACCTGTCAAAGCATAGTTCGATCATATTTAGTTGATTTTCATGCTTTCCAATTTGGTGTGATCGCCTTCACTGACATGAAAGGAATGAATTGTCTCTTCCTGCTCATCAAAAGTTATTTCATTCTTGCTGGTTGTGGAAAAGATGCTTCATTTAAATCGAGAAAAACTGTAATGTTTTATAAACCAGCAACCTGCGCAAGGATGAGGTCTACTTTGCGTTCCTGGAAATATTCCGCAAACTTTCTTGAAAAATAACTAGCACTGTTTGTATAACCCCCCGGAATCTGGCGTTCATACTAATCAGCTAGTTTGCATTTTCAGATGAACCATCCTCTCCAAGTTAAGCCAGCTGACGCGGTGAATAAAGGAGGTGAGATTCACACAGCGTTAGTTTCTCAACATTACTTCTTTTCAGTTAGCAAACTATCAATTATAAAAATAATTTTTTGGTCCGGGCAACACGAGTGTCTAGTCTGCGGTAACCAAGGTTTGTCTAGTGCAGTGGTTCTCAAATGGGAGCCACTTGGCTCACTAAAGGAGGAATTTCAAACTCCTGGGAGGAAATTTGTTCCAGGGAGGAACTGGGGAGGAAAAGCTGTAGGTGAAAAAACCTTAAGTTTTTATCATTAGTTTATTCAACACATATTAAAACTGCGCAACGAGGTGGGTTTAGATGGGAATGTCTACAATACGCAAGCACAAGCTGCTTCCTCAGCATCATCGTTTGAACCTGTTCTTTTTGTCCACTGCTTGGCCGCACTAGATCTCGGGGCAGGTGTTGAGCAGCCAATCGATTATCTCATCATTCAGAACCGTCAGGCCATACAATCCATGGCGAGGGCGATGGATTGGACATTTGAAGACAATATGTTCGACGCTTTGATTGCCTCCGCACCACTCACAAGCCGCAGAAGCGGCCACACCCCATTTGTGCAAAGAGGAGGGGAAACGTGTGACACTGGTGCAGAGGTGGTTGAGCCGGACACAGACTCTTCTTGGAAGGGCTATTTCAGGGGGGTGGGTAGGGGATGAAAGCACGGAGTTTCGTAGTGCTCTCCAACCTTTCCGCATTCCAATGGTGATCTGCCCAAAGCGCCACATTTCTATTATTGTCGTCAGATGAACTAATGAGTTGTTGCGCAGCAGGTGCAAATGGGTGTCTAGATTTGAGATGCCGTGCATTCCCACCGAGATGTCCAGGCTCCGTGGGACGGCGTACTAGAGACAGTGTGGCTCCTTCGGGACGACGCTCAGCAGGTTGGATGCCTGCGAGGATAGGAAGATTGTCCGCTGGTGTAGGATGCAGGCATCCAGTCACAGTTCGCAAGGCGTCGTTGGTGGCGGGGTCAATAAGGTGGGTGTGAGCACTGCGGCACCAAACAGGATCACAGTACCCTGCTGTTGAATGGACCAGGGATAGGGTGGCTGTTCGCAACGTTATTGCTGCAACACACCAGCCAGAGCCAGCAAGACGCCTCAAGAGTGCAACGGGTGGTGTCAGCTTTTTGCTTAGTGACTTGAGTTGTCAACGGTACGTGAGTGTCCTGTCCAACGTTACTCCGAGGTATGTGGGCTCGGAGAAAAAAGGCAGGGTTTCATTGTTGTGGTTGACTTTCAGCGCGCGTTTAGCTTCCTTGTTGTTGAGGTGGATGACTGCCAACACAGCTTTTTTTAGTACCGAGTTTTAACTTCCAGGCCTGGAGGTATTCACCTGGGGTTGCGATGTTTTGCTTAGCACCCCTTCTACTGTTTGCCAGTCTCCATCAGCATGCATAATTATGCTAGGTCGTTGGCGTGTGCATACTTTCTGGAAACGGTGGTTGGCAAGTCAGAGGTGTTGGTGTTGAATAGGAGTGCCAGGACGAATCCCTGAGGGATGGCGTCGTATCCTACTCCGTGTGGCGTTAGCGGTGATGAGGGAGAAACGGCGATTACCAACCAGCTCCGTGATCAACCAGACCGTGCGCCTGTCAGGTAGCAATCGCAGTAACTTGCAGGTACAAGCTGCTTTAACTGCAATTGCTGATGTTATAAAAGAGTCTGTTTGGTTCATATTCGTCTGTTTTTCCATCATTGTCAAATTTTCGCAATTATCACTTGTGATCTTTGTTGGGGAGGAATTGACAGTGTTTGGGTTTGTAAGGGAGGAATGTGAAAAAAACTTTGAGAACCACTGGTCTAGTGTATTTAATAAAAATAGGTTTCCCCACAGACATAAATGGGTGACTGTGTACAGTGAGTCCGAATGTTGCGTTTTTTGAAAAGCAGTTTTGTTCTGTGTATTTTTGATGTACACATAGCGAATTGTGAAAAATTCGTGTCTTATCATTGGCGGTGCCTTCTTAACGTACTGTCTGCGACAGAAGAGCGGAAGCTGTTCGTTGGTATGCTTGGAAAGCGACAAACTGAGGAGGACGTTCAAGCTTTATTCGATCCGTACGGCACGATCGAGGAATGCACCATACTCAGGTGAGACGAACCTTGTCAATCCCTACTGGCTGAAGTGAAGGGTAGGAAAGCATTTGTTAAATTGGACATTGCTATCTTACTGCTGGCAACAATTTGGTTCATTATAGTTTTTGTTTTACCTTTAATCAAATTTAAGCTGATTGACTTTGTTGCCATGGTATTTCTGACGTCATTCTCATCGAAGGTGAAACTTCCAGCGTGAGGTCAGTGGTGGCGCCAAAGAGCAACGCAGCGGCTGGAACCCCCCTCATTTCGTACGC
>JGI24158J21664_10005740_pt1 | contig 16258 bp, 14 predicted proteins | sample Ectturendosymbi3_FD_21664 | JGI IMG/M metagenome (IMG submission 21664)
GATACAGGGTGGGCCAAAAGTAGACCTGCTCTTGATTGCTTATTTACATTTATGGCTGAAATTTTGGGAGGGTATTGACAAGTACTGGATCGTTCCGGTAACAAAATTATTCTAGTTTCACCACTGGTCACGGAGCATATTTTTTGGTCGTGTAAAACACTTCCTTTTATCCTTTGTCACCGACAAAGTACTGATTGCGTAAGTATTACTGAGCGCACAGCCATTGCCTTGGTTGTGGAGCTGGAGAGCGTAAGTTGACACAATGATGAAAGCTTAAATTAATACAGAATGATGAAAGAACGCAGGGTCGTGCAGAGGGTTGGCGCGAACGTGACGATGGCTCCGGGCATCCAAGGCAGGGGGCACCCAAGAGTGAAATCGCAAAATGATATATTTTTTAATGTTGTAACTGGATGCTTCGTATTGTAAGGCTACTAAGACATGCAGCAGTGATTTGATGAGGACATGGAAATATATGCTAATTGTTAAGTAACCTGATAGATAGAGCAGTGCCATCGTTGTCGTAGGCCTTACACCACACCCTATCACTCTCCCCCCCCACTTTGTAGTTTGGCCAATCCCCGCTGGCCTGTTGCTAATATGTAGCTACTTGTAGTCATCAAAATATCTAAATGATATCCATAGGAAAATGTTTATAGTTGAAAAAAACATGAAGGGCAACAATACATCAAACTGAATGGTTGTGTAATTATTTCAGATAAGAGACAACTCTGTCTCTGTGTTACCTTTTTGGTAAATAATAAAATCAAAGAATACTCCTTGAAATATTTTTAATTTAATTTTTCGAAACTTGTTTTTGTCAGCACCAGTTTTTACGTATTTCAAATGCTTGTATTTCTCATATTCATCAATACTAGAATTTCGTAATGGGGTATGTAATCAAGAAGTTGACCCGGGCATCACCAGACCTCTGCACGCTCCTGTTTAACCGTCTGCAAATGATGTGCATAGGCAACTTGTTAGACGTTCTTTTCCCAAGCTATATGCTTGTTTAGTGAGCGCTCTGGCCAAGCAGAGGTCACTACTTGACAACGTTTTAAACTTACCGTCGATACTGTTTTTGGCAGGATGATCTACGTTCTTGTTACGTACTGAGGAGTCTATTGCTGCGGCCTTCATCTACCGCAGTGCAGCTCGCCTGTTGATGAGAGACAAGGAACGAAATGATTTCACGCCTGTGTTCTGGGATTCTGCTGCTCCAATATCAAACTGCTTCTCATTAGTATTTTTAAGTTCTCTCTATGTTAGCTGCTATATTAGATTGATTTGCGTGGGTTATTATACATTTTAGGAGCTCCCCAAGAGAATTCTGTCTATAAAAGCTTGAAATTACTCCCATCTCAAGCCTGTCTGCTGAAAAATAGTGTTGCCTTATCGTAGCTGCGCACACTTACTCAGCTGTCACATGCTTGGAAGTAGTATCACTGTTACAAAGCAGCGTTTAAAGCGGTCCTGTCGCCACGTTTCATGGATTGTTAGAACTTCGTAACGTACGAGAGTTTGCAATTAATTGCGATCGCAATGTGATAGCGGAAAATATTGATCCAACTCTTGGAGAGTAGGATCTTAGAGTTTACACAGTCGATTGCTGAATGTCTGTGTCGGAAATTCGCCGTTGTGTGCAACTTCAGATTTTTTTCAAATGTTTGATCGCGTAGCGTTTTTGAAGCAATCGGACGAAGCACATTTTTAGTTATAAGCGCGCAGGTGTGCTGCCCGAAGACATGGACCAAATTGTTAGCAACCTGTGAACAAGGTTGGTGTGGTTTAGGAATAAAACCAACTGCAGAAAAATTATCAATGACGTCAGCGCACCAATGCAAAGCCTCCATACACCTCACATAAAATTGTTTCTAGTTGCAGCGTAAAGCAATATTTACAATGCAGTATCAACCGATTTTCTTATGTGCTATTTCATGCTCACACGAAAGGCAGATAACGCGTTGGAAAGCAGATTTGATTTGTACGATACAAACTGTTTGTGAACTATTGTTTTCGTGTGGTTCTGTGTAATTACATTCTACAGTCTGGAGAGCTCTTGACTGACGTCCGCAGGATGCAGTTCAATTAAGAAAACAGTGATAGGATGTCAGGTTTTCATGTACGATATTGTCATTTCACTGCTTGTCGAAGCACTAAACGCAGACAACGTTTTCATTCGGATATATTTTCAAAATTCATTGCTTCTGCGTCCTGGTTCACCGATGAAGATGGCAACCTTTCAGGGTCCCAAAAGAACGATTTACATTCAAGAATTCCGGTAGATGATAAAATGGAGTTCGATTTTGCGCATTTGACCTAAGGCAACCTCGCGCAATGAAAACGCTGGAAACACTGCTGGGCCATTCCTTGTCAATTCTCAGGAAGTGGTCAGGTCACACTCTCCAATTTTACTCAAATTGTGATTACCCCATATGATGAACATCTGCAAAATTTGAATGAAATCTGTCAAGAAAAGGCATGATTATAAAGCTTGGTAGTTGGGGTGTTTAGCCGGGAGAGCCCAAATTGTTCATATTTGGCCATGTTTAAAGCCTTAATACTGCCAAACTACATTAGTGAACAACCCCAATGTTTCAGGGATGCTAGTAACTTTGCCAAATATTGAAAAAATAACTATCTACATTGTGACTTTCAAAGGTTACGGGCACCCAAAGTTGACTGTTTCTAGCTCTTGCTACAAATTTTCGAAACTTCAAACCTCGCCGCGGTATTATTTCTTGATATTTTCGCGCATACTTGGAAGAATTGTTGCTGATAAAACTATCGTTGACCTTAGAAAATTTTATTGCAAAATAACAAAAGGTTTTTGAGATATCTTGGGCCAAACTTGGCACGAAATGAAAAAACGAGAAAAGTGGAGTACGTTTGTTGCCTCGGTTACCCATGACATTAGTGAAAATTTGCGTTGAAAAAATTTTCACATATTCATTATGATATGGAAAGTTTACCATAAAAGATTCATGAATGATTCTCAATGTTTGCATAGAGAAAAAATTCGACGAAGTTTGTGCAAAAAACTACGAATTTTGTGTAATACAGAGGTCTTAATATTCACTATTTTTCGTTAAACCATTGTTATTCAAGCTAGCATTGTCACGTCACAAATTCGTTATTAAATTCTGGAATTCTATTGTGTCTGGTGCAAAGTCAATTGTTTGTTCAGGTGGAATGAAACTGAAAGATTTTGTTTCATTTCACTCAGCACTTCGACGGCCGTTCTACGAATATATCGTAACTGGATATCAGCCTAAAACCATTAGTTTTCGGTTGCCTTACTAACGCCATAGCACCTCCGCCGATTGCGCTAAAGAGCTGTTCAAGAGCTCAAACGGATTGGCAGTCTTCTAGTCTGCGCTCGAAAAAAATTTTGTGGTCCGGGTTGCGGATTTTTTGTGAGTGACGTCATAAGTGAAGTAGCTTTTGGGCCATGTGGCTCATGTTACCTGGCCTAGGATCTAACCACTAGGCCACAGTTATTCACTGAAGTTTTCATTAGAAACTTGGCTCAAATCCTAGTATTTTGAGCCTTTGATCGACTTTTTAGCGTTTCTGGTTCTAAAGTTATGATCTGAAATAAACAAATTAATTAATTACCTAATTAATCAAATATTTTATCACTTTAGGTCATGAAACCAAAACGATGTATTTAAATTTAAACCAAATATGTTTAATTTTAAAAAGATGATTTTAATGTAAAAAAAATAAAAGAACATTTATGGTTGGGGAGTGACTTTTTTGTGAATGACGTCATAAGTGAAGTAGTTTTTCATCCATTTTGGCTCATGTTGCCTGACCTAGAGCCCAACCGCTAGGCCGAAGTATTTCGCTGAAGTTTTCATTGGAAACTACGCTCGAGTCCGAGTCTTTTGAGCCTTTGATCGACTTTTCAGCGTTTATGGTTCAAAAGTTATGAACTAAAATATACAAATTAATTAGCTGATTAATCAAATATTTTTATTGCTTTAGATCATGAAACCAAAACTATGTATTTAATTTTGAACCAAATGTATTCTATGGAAGCATTTTTTTTAATTGAAAAAAAAATTTTGAAAAAGAAAAATATTTTTGTGGTTTGGTGTGTGGTTTTTTTGTGAGTGACGTCATAAGTTAAGTAGTTTTTGGGTCATTTTGGCTCATGTTGCCTGGCGTAGAGTGTGACCTGACCACTTCCTGAGAATTGACACGGAATGGCCCTGCTCGTTTCTGCGACAAAGTAGGGCCGGAGGGAAGTTTGTGCTGTACTCGACTGATTCCGATATAAACCTAAAGCCCAAACGTAAAGCAAATCGGAAAATATGAAGGGAAAAGTGTAGACACTTGTGCAACAACTGCTACCAAAACGAAAGTCGTAAAGCTGAGAGCCGCACCGAGAAGCATTGGCATACGAGACCTTAAACATATCTGTTACGCTGCGAGGTCGCTGCCGTCTGACTGATAAACTCAGCGTTTTATCCAAACCGTGTCATGCCAGGCGGATCCGTAGTTTCTACCTTGACGCAGAAACGAGCAGTGTTTCCAGCGTTTTCATCGTGCGAGATTACTATAGGTCAAATGCGCAAAATCGGCATCCACTTCATCATTTACCAAGAATTCTCATACTATTTTTTTCAACTGGCTGTGGAAATATTTTGGTGAACCAGATCCTCCCAAGCAACGTTCATAGCGCCAAACCATGGCAATCAGTTTCAAGTAAAATTATGTCAAGTCTGGTCAGCGTCACATAGCAACATGCTGACAGCCTTGAGCTGCTGCTCAACCCAGGACGAAGCTAGGTTACTATTTCTCTCTCCAATGGATCCTCTGCACCAACCTAAGCTATTGTTTCAGAAAAGGCTGGAAAATTACCCTGGGCTGAAGATACAGTGAACCTCGGTTAATCGGATCTTCACCAAAACCGGATAATGCTGGTGGTACGAATGATTTCTTACGTTTTTTTTTTATAAACATCTTCGGTTTATCCGGATTGTTTAATCCGGATCGTCGCTACTACCCCGGATTTTTCAGTGACGTAAGTGCACTGACTGGTCTCTACGAAAGATTCAGCAGTTTTCAAACGCAATACATGCGTGCTCACGATCAACAACGAACGTGTTAGAATTACAACAGCGGCCGCAACTGCACGCAACATTCGACTAATCGTAGAGATGATTATTGCGTTACACACGGGCATAGCATATCACATTGAATATTACCAGACATGGGGTAATCATAATCGATTACAGTTTTTTAAGTAATCGTAATCGATTGAACAGACCAAAAATGAAATGTAATCGTAATCGATTGCATTGCCAATTTAATCGTAATCGACGATTACTTTCACGATTAAACTTGGAAATTTTCACCCTACACCACTATGCGACGAACCGCGGTTGTGATGGCTGGGTTTCCTCCTTTGACATTATTTGTTATGGTAATTGTTTCGCTGGAGGCTATTTGCCCGTCTCTGTGGTTTAAATCCACACAGTCCATGGGCAAGCACAGCGTTTCTAGCAAATTCTCGCTTTGTTCCAGCTATAACATTCCTGTATACCGCCTGTAGTAACGTAGTGAGTCTTGTGAGACGTAGCAACAAAAATAAGAGCTCTTCTTAAAAACAGGTTCACACTTCAGCAACAGACTAGCGGGACATTACGAGGAGAGGTGTTCGTTTCATTTATGTATCTTGAGAGTGAATTTATGAAAGTAAGTGCTAGAGTAGGCTATGTGCATAATCAGTACAGTAATTTCCATGCATTAACTTTTTTTTGAAGAATAAGGTACTTTAATCCAAGTCGAAAGTACTTTTCCACCACACTGATAACTAGCATGTCAACCGTGATCCACCAGATGCTGGTGAAAAGAACTCAACGAAACCTGTGAGGTTTGTTAACCATTGACTATTGGTCCAATAGACAGTCGCGCAGCTACATTCACATCACTGTTCATTTCATTTCAGATTAAAAGCTGCACACTGCTATGTTGGCTTGCAGACGACGGTAACCCGCAGTTAGAAGAAATAGTCAGCAATTTTGAAATTACTAACAAACAAATTTTCAGCGTTGCTGGACGAATGTTCAAGCCTGATAGATGTCGTTTACCTGATAAAAGATTTGGAGTGTTGATGTGAATCAACTTTAATCATTATTTTAAACATTGATTATTATCTTTGCTTACTCAATATTTTTAAGTGTTTGTTGCAGTGGAGTAATTGTCGAGAGAAAAGAGGGACGATTTGACTCCCCTGGCCAGCTAAATGTAAAAAACACTTCCTTACTTAGTATATATTGCGGTTTTGGTATCCTCTTAATAGTTTTTTAGTATGATGTCGTCCTTTAACGTTTTTCGGAGTATTTTCCGTTCATAGCTGTACGGGAGTGCATATTTTTGGGCAATGCAAAAATGTTTTGCCCAAATTTGATCTTGTGTTTCCAAATAACGTATAAAGAGCCAGTCTTAATGTTAAGACTAAATTGTACCATTGCAAACAAATCAAGGTGTCTGCATGCCTAATTATCAATTACCGCAGTTCAAAGCCATACACCCTCAACTAGCAATCAAAATTCTGCGTAGTCACATGTGAACAATGGTAGGCTAATACCATATTTATTGTGTCGAAAAATGTCAGCTAATTGCAATAAAATCTCCCAAAAGTTGCTGTTCATGATTCCAGTTCACTCAATGGAAGAGTCTATTTTGCCACCAGGGGCAAAAAAGGATGGCAAAATAGTTTGCCGTTTTGGCCATTATTTTGTCATTGATTTGGTCATCATTTTGTCTTAGTTGGGAAAATAGACACTACCTCTCTTATATGTGAATGAAGCTGCATACTTTGCCCAAATGTTCAAAATTTTTGCCCGAATAAAGGCCAATTTTTCAGCGTTGGGGATGCGACCACATCCCCTGCATCCCCATACCGTACGCTTATATTTCCGTTGATTTGGGGTTTTAGTACTGTATAGCCATCCATACCCGGATTCACCATCATTTCTCAAGTTTTTTTCTGAGTGTTGACTAGTAGGTCTTTTACAGAGGCCGGTGGGGCTCTTTCAACTAAGTTTCTCTTCTAGTTCAAACCTGTAGTTGCGCCACATGGTGGTCTGTTGACTGCATGAAGATCTCAGTAAACAACTTTTTTCTTTATTCTGGTGCTTAATCCTTACAGATTAGTAATTTCGTTTATTGCATTGATTCATATCTTATGTTGTCTGAAAATATACTTACATAAAACTATGTAAATGCTTTGTTTTTTCTATGGATGTTTCAAGACAAATGTAATCGCGATTGTAATCGTGATTACTTACAATGTAATTGTAATCGATTACATTGCGATTTTGTTTATTCGTAATCGTAATCGAGCATGTGACAAGTAATCGTAATCGATTACATTTGTGCTGTAATCGCCCCAAGTCTGAACATAACGCAGAAGGCACGCTGCCGCACCAGTTTCAGTCTATTGATTAGTGTTGAGTTTGCGTGTGAAGTATAGAGCATTATCCCTGAACGTGTTGTACTCGGTAAGATGTCTGGAGGGCATTACCTTCCAAATAGAGTGACTGAATCGCAGAAAAATCTGTGTCCAAAATCCCAGATTTCTTCACAGCCAAGTAATCTAAAATTATGGACTTGAGATTGTTCATAACTGCCTGGATATGGCGATTACTAATCTGATGTACGATTGTAAATACATCGATAAATTCGTTTTACTTCTGCGAAAATCTGCTGTTGTGATGTAAATGTGTTCAATTTAAACAATTTTCACCTATATCTCAATACTGCATGATGTCAGGCTAGAAACAAGCATCTTCGGTTAATCCGGATCTTCGCCTAAATAGAAAACAGGCTAAAATCGTCGGTCAAATCGAATCTACATTAGCCGAGGTTTACTGTACTTCGTATGACTATGCAGTTTCAAAAAGCAGCAGTGTTGTTTCTCATGGAGAAAACCACCAATTAGAGTTAGACGATGAACAATTGGATACCTTTTGTGCCCAGGGTTGGTCTTTGAATATAAATGAAAGACGGAAGCTTGCAAACTAGTCAGATCTTTTATTGGGCAACAAGATTGTGATCGTATTTTTGCTTCATATCACACCAAAGTCATAGGCCCAGTAAAAAAATTGACCGCAAACAAAAAGCCTCCTTTGAATTTTCCGAAATTACGGCAGAAGACAACTATGAAGTATTCACGAGGAAGCAAATATTTGCAGGCAACTTTTTCTATCAAAATGTATGAAGAGGAAGATGAAAAAACAATTTGGTTGATAAATGTGTTTAAAGTTTTCGACGAGAAATCACTGTAAGTTTCTTGGTACATCAAGGTTGGATAGATGTGTGATGAGTCTTCAGGCCCGTAACCAGCTTGGGACACTAGGCTGGTGACGAGTTTTGGGAGAGGAGCCCAAATCTTGTAAACTGTGACCAACACATTTTTCCAGTAGGGACGAAGCCCCTTAGTTACAAGCCTGTGCGTATTCCAGGCCACTTGTGCATCCAATGAAACAGTTTTCAAGTGGAATGGTTGTTAATAAAGGAGAACATGCCTCTGCAATTGTAGCAGTCATGCTAGCGTGACAGCTACATATAAGCAAACTAGGCCAAAGCAAGAAAGGAAAAGACCAAGCAAGCGACACATATAAGTGACTTCCATGCACATGGAAGTAAGAGAACTCTTTGGCCGATTCATCTGGCGTGCCGACGGCACCAACAACTGCCTAGCACCATCCAGGTTTCTGGGTTCAAGCCCACACTGAAGGTGTGTGAACACACCTGGGACGTACACGCTTCAATGGCGCCCGATGAGGAGCACCTTGATGAGCTGGGATGGATAACGTGTGTCGCATGGAGAAAGCAACGGAGAGAAGCAGGAAGAAAAAGACAATGCTCAACACACCGCAGCCAAGGCTCAATGTACCGAAGCCCAATCAAGCATGACACGCACGTCATCGGACCTGGCTGGACCCTTGATATCAATTGTCAAGATAGTTCAAAGAGAAGAGAATGGGCAATCCAAAAATTTCGAGGAAGGAAAGTGATGTAGCAGTCACGCTAGCGTGACAGCTACATGTAAGCAAAGTCGGCCAAAGCAAGGAGAAAGAAAAAACATTCTTTCGTTTAAGTGAGTTCTTCTTTTATCCACTGCTAGCCCGCCTCCATATCGGGGCAGCTGTTGAGCAGCCATTCGGTTTTCTCATCGTCCAGAACCGTCAGGCCGTGTAGTCCGTGGGGGGTTCGATGTATTGGACAGTGGAGGATGACATTATTGACGGTTTGTTCTGCACCACGCACACAGGCCGCAGAGGAGGCCATACCCCATTTGTACAGGCAGGAGCGGAAACGTCCGACACCGGTGCGGATGCGGTTGAGCCGGACTCACGCTCTTCTTGGGAGGGTCATTCCGGGTGTGTGTGTACCGATGTCTGGAATTGAAATGGGGTTATCTGCCCACTCCGCGTTCCATTGATGATCTGCCCACTGCGACGCACGTACATTGTTGTTGTCAGAAAAACTGATGAGTTGTTGTGCGGCGGGTAAAAATGGGTGTCTCGATTTGAGCCGCCGTGCGACTGCACCCGATGGATCGGTGAGCGCTGAGTGGAGCAGGTGTCCAGGCTCCATGGCATGGCGTCCGAGAGATAGTGTGGTTTCTCTGCGATGAAGCTCAACAGCTTGGATGTCCGCAACGATTGGAAGGTTGTCCGCCGGTGTTGGACACAGGCATCCAGTCACAATTCTCAAGGCGTCGTTGATGGTGGGATCAATAAGGCGGGTATGAGCACTGCGGCACCAAACAGGAGCATAGTACTCTGTGCAGCTTAAACGCTGTATGAGGTAGCTTAAACTTTGTATGAGCATTCTTCTAAGTCCCAACTAAAACTGCCTGGCATTTTAAGTTGCCAAGCCGAAGCAAAGCGTTTGGCTCTCACCACTTGATAATTCGTTTCACAGATTTCCTGGTGCACAAATCCTTATTTTCAAAGGGCATCTGATTAGTAGCAGCAGAATAGCTTTATGATGGCGCGGCAGCAGAAACAGCCAGCATGGTCCGTGCGCTAGCGAAACCAAACTCGACTCTCTGAAAGTGTGGTGTCCAGCCGATGGACAAAATCGAATGCAATGCATAATTGGGGTTATTGCACGGACGCAGTGGAGCGCACACACACGAAATCCCTTGATGCGAATGACAAGTTGATACAAACCAGATCTCACGTATGGGATACAATAGCGAGTAGGAAACGGCAAGTCATAATGCGAAAAGGTATATCCACTATACCTTTTTTCTAGCGATTGCATGAGCTTCTGATAAATATATTCACAATTACTTCCATATTTTATATTTCGTACAATGAACCACTTTTTGACATACCTAAAATAATAGGATGACCTGGCAGAACTGCAGTCAATGATTCTCTTCGAGAGGAGCTAGTCAATGACGTCGTCGGTCACTGGCATCGTCTTGAGTTCAACTGTTCCTTCAGTTGATTTTCTAACAGCTGAAACTACATACAAAGCACCAGCACAAATCTGATCAAGCTTGTTTTTGGGGAAGCCATGGCCTCTTCTTTTTTGATCTCATTCTGGCTGTGCTGCTGTTATCTGGCAAAAACGATAGCCTGCGTTTTCATTCAAAATTGTTTTAAGTGTGATTATGGCCCATACAGTAGGCTACTGTTGCGCTCGACCAGCACACGAATAACTTTGTGACCTAAGAATGTTTGTAAAAACGTTGTTTTTAGGCATGGTGATTTTCTGTTGTGCAAACGCAACTGCATTTCATATGTCTGACTGGAAAATTTCGGAGGGGTGGGTGGGTTCAATTACTGTAAGTTGCAAAATGGGTCGCTGCTTCAAAAGGGTTGAAAACCACTGGTTCAGGGTTTACGTTTTGGGTGTACGTTTAAGTATTGGCTTTAGGCTTACATATAGGATTTTGATTAGGTTTTGGGTTTAGATTTTAGGTTCAGCTTTTGGGTGAAGGTTTAGGTTTAGGTTTTGGGTTTCAGTTTTGGTTTTGTTTTGGGTTTAGGTTTTCAATTTAGTTTTAGGTTTTAGGTCATGATACAAGAACCTCATGCTAATCCAAGCGTATCGTCATTGTTACTTGGCCAATCCAACCAATCGGATTCTCCTCATGGCAAAATAACCCCAGCGGTGCGTTTGTCTCTAATGGCAAAATAGACACTGACTGGTTAAATTTGGGCCTTTGCCTCTGATGGCAAAATAGACACTGATTGGTTAAATTTGGGAAATACCAAATAGGCTGAGTCTATCTTGCCTCATGAGGCAAAAGCGCTACTGGAACTATTTTGCCTTCAACCAATCTTATTTGGCTAAAGGCAAAATAGCTCCAGTATTGATTTTGCCTCACGAGGCAAAATAAAAATACATGATTTTACATGGACGGATCAGGACTGGATCGGACTGATGATATTCAAAGATTTGCGGATCAGGACTGGATCGGATTCAATTTTATCGAATCAGGACTGGACACGGAGTGAAAAATTTCACAGTCCGCTCATCTCTGCTAGACAGTCAAAACAGAAAATTTCCCCCAATGTTGATCATCACTGAAGCAAAAAATTCTCATTTCTTTGTATGCAAACGAAGTGAGTTTGTCCATCAGGATCTCAGAGATTTTGTAAAAATGACACTGACTCGAGTCTCGAGTCATTGATTGTGACTCGAGTCGATTCGAGTCATTCTGTGAAAAACGTGACTCGAGTCGAGTTGAGTTCCAATTTTTTTCAACATGACTCGTGTCGAGTCCGAGTCACCAAAAATCGTGACTCGAGTCGAGTCCAATCATTGACTCGAGTGACGCTATTACTGCAAATTTATCGGGGAAGGCAATTAAACAATTCTGATTTTTATTGTGAAACTGTTCCATGTAACATTAACTTACTCATAGATCAAAGTTGTGCAAAATTATTTCCAATCTTGCAAAATCTTCTGGCAGCATAACAGAAAATCGACATTGGTAAAAGCAAGTCAAACATTTACGTAAAATCCGGCTTACAAGTTTTGCAAGTATTTTCTCCAACATGACCAGAATTATTTTTAAAGATTTGAAAATAAGTACGAGCTTTCCACATTTCACTCCTGGAGTATAAAGCAACACGCAAATCCAATCACCAATGTGCTTTGATCACTCGCTCCTTTTTGGTGTTTAGGCATACGATGAAAGGCACATGATGAACGGCAGCCCCTACGAAAACATCGTCTCAAACGGTAAGGGTCGTTCATTGAGAAGGCCGTTTTTAGGTAGGTTATTGCTGCTGAAACAAAGTTTTCCTTGCAAGTATCCCGGCATCAGGTGGTGCAGTAGAAGATCAGTGTGTCAGGACAGGAAAAATTACGGCTAAAACAAAGATGCTACATTCGCTGACGCTCATTTGCAATATAACCACAAGAGTGCTGGGTGTTGCTCAATTTTCATTCGTTTGTCGTGTTTTCACATAATTTTCAAGAATTTATTAAAACATGTCGCGTTTGCCAATATAATTTTACAAAGAAATTTTCTGACGAGCATTCGAAAAATAATGTGCTGTTGTTGTATCAGGGCAGACATTTTTTAAATATAATCTCTCACGGCGTTTTCAAACGTTTTTGCGAAATTTCTTATCCTAGAGCAGAGACAACGCAGTAAATATTATTCCAGCATGTAGTTGATATGTTGATATTCTAAGGCGTTCAGAAAATCGATAAACTACGCAGCTAAGCCTCTCGCATGCCGTTGAGTTTTCTTCTGCATTTTCATGATGGATTGTTCAACAACTGAATCAAGACAAACCTCTCCTTTCTGCAAAGTAAAATTGGGCATGCAGACAAAAACTCTATATCTCTGTACCCACCAATTCTGTCGCATGACGAAAAGCCTCTGTCGAATGAACTGACATAGCGCTTCGTCTAAATCGGTTGGTATTTTTGTGGTTAGACGGTGAATTTGCTCTAAAACCGAAATGATTTTACATTGATTTCAAAAACACTTTGCATTTCTCAAGCATTTTTATGCCCGGTAGTCATCTTTCACAAAGCACTTCACTTAGGAGACAACATTTGTGGTCGTTTCAACGCTGTTTCAATTAATATCTGTTACAAAGATATGCAAAAGCACAAAATCACCGAATGTTTTGCAGAATCATCTTGCAAATGTGCAGAAAAATCAAACGTCTCTCAGCAATGGCATAATGTAGCTCATAGCTCGCATTAGCAAATTTACTTGTTGTCTTTGTTCTGTGAAAATAGTTTGTATCTGAAGCGATTCTGTCCTCATGAGTCGTTTGTTTTTTGCAAAGTGCTGTCACTTATGTCACTGCAACACGTTTGAACAAAAGACTGCTGTTTGAAATGTGCGTAGTCGTAGCCTATTTCATTTCGTTCAAACCAGAACGGAAAAATTCTTGCAACTTACACATCACAGGTTCTTTTTCGTATAGGCGTAATGACGTTTCTTTCGTTTTGCAATTAACGGACAAATTACTTTAACCACAAGCTCCAACGAATATCATAGTAAATGAAAATTTGCAGGAAACTAACATGTCATAACAGTAGGCTATTGAAGTTAACTCAACGATTGATTAGTGGTTGAACGTTTTTGCCCCTTTTCTTTTGTTTCCCCCCTATCTCCCCCTTTGGTTTTATCGCCTCCTTATCCTCAAAATCGCCCCAAGGGTGTGATTTCGCCCACTTTGAGAACCACTGATCTAAACTTTCTTATGACAAAAAGGCTGAGGAAGATAATAAAAATATGTTTACCAATAAACATATACAACAATTACAGGCTCCAGCTTTGCAGCATGCTGTTTGAGGAATCTCCTGCCTGATTCTGCTCCCATCTTCTTGCAATGATTAAAGCTTGCACTCATCATTCAGCAATAATACTGTAGTTAAGTCACAGCAGTGACCAACACCAAGCGAATCAATCGCAATTTATTGCGCAAGGAAACCAGATTCGTGTGTGACAAATCGCACACGGATTATGTTTACAGCTGGTGCGGGATTACGCACGTTTGCAGCCAATCCATTCAACACTTGGATTGTACTTTCAAAAGCTAGAATGTTAACAAAATGGTGGTTGGCCAATTTGCTCACGGTATCTAAATAGGCTATCCTTACACGCAGGCTATATAAACTACATCCTATTCAAAGCTGATGTTGTGAAAAAGTCGAAACATGGAGAAACAAGGAGCTCAGTTTGCAATACATGTAGTCAATAGTTTGTTCAGGGGTTTCACTAAAACCAAAGATCAACATCACTTTTTTTACAAAATCTAAAATGATGCCTGAAAACTTCGGGTCGGATGCAAATGCCTGGTTTTCCCCCACCCTGGTTGTGGGCCTGATTCAACTTATATGCGCGTGAAACCTTGTTGAATAGAACTTTTGACCTTTTTACTGCTTGATTAATTATTATCTTGAGTTCTATATTCGACTCCAGCGAGAAAGCAGCAACAAAGGCGATTAATAAACCTACAGCAATCCACTTAAAAAAGTAAATGCACTGTATGTGTGTCTACAGTCTAAGTTTCATTTATATGTGCATTTGCTGCAAATGAACAATTCCTAATCATAACTGCTCAATGACTATCATTTTTAGATCATGGTTGTTCAAAAGAGGGCAATCAACAAATTGATAGCTTAAAAAAACATTTCAAGGTGAGAGTGTAAAATAAACCCTACTTCTTTCAGGCAAAACATCAAACAAACTGTGTACAGTTGGTAGAAATATCTCAATCATCGGAATGTGCTTTATCATGATATTTGATAACCATAAATGCAGGCAACAATTTTTAAACAGATCTAGACGATTTGTTCTTGGAGTTGCTCTAACAGGTTATCTTTGGAATATGGTTCAATAACGCATAATCAAAACTCAGTCTGTTTGCAACGCAGTAGAGCTATGTGTTCTGACTAAATACAAAAATGAGATGACACACTATTGTTCATGACCAGGCGCGTAACTAAGGGGGGTAAATTTTTTGCCTCCTCCCGGAAAAAATGCGTTGGACATGGTTTATGCTTTATAAAACATGATAAAACATGAGCTCCCCTCAGAAAATTCTTCGCCTCCCCTGGTGTCCCAAGCTGGTTACAGGCATATTCCTTACCAAGATTCCAAAGAAGAAAATTTATCAGTTCTTTTGTCATCGGGTCTTCCAGCTTTCACCTTGTTGAAATCCAGCCATTTTTGACAAATTTTCCTACTTTGAGGATGAAAACATTATACAAAAATAAAAAGAATTTTCAATCAAAACTATTTCAAAATTGCAGTAGGCTACAACTTAAGTGTCTGCATACTGCAATGGAAGCTACTACAGAAAATCGAACACTGTCAGCAGTACATAAAGTGAAAGAATAGCCTATTTCATCTTTGAAACCACAGCTTTGCAGTAAATTTGAATGCGAATGTCATTGTCAGTAGCATTTTTGCGTTGCCATTCTTCCTTGTAAAACCACCAAAACACACGAAATTGCTGTTTTTGTAAGCAAATGTCGAGAACCGTCGCCAGAAAGTTTTCAATTAGGGGGGTTTACGTTTATGCAGAATGGCTTGACATTTAAAAATTTGAGACAAACTCCACTGATTTAAAGTGTTTCATATTTCAATTTGGGAAGGTTTGTAGTTTTGTTTGGGGGGTCTAAGTCCAATAAAGCTCCCCCCGTGGTGACGGGACTGTAAATGGCGCTAGCCGGTTCATTTATAATGGTAGTGCTATTGCAAATGTTTGCAAAGGTGAATATTAAATCGCGTCTAATAATTCACTTTGACAAGAAACAACTTATAGAAAATTGGTATTTCAAAGGTGGATGATGGATGTCAACTGTCTCTTCCACATTTACCTGGGTAATCAACTTCCACATTTACCTGGGTAATTAACTTGCTAGTAGAAAATATTGATAAAATACTCTTTCTTATCAACAGGAAAATATCGGATGGTGATCTGACATCCACGTACTTGCAAGATGAATTTCTAACTTTTTCCTGTATTCCACGGAACTTTGTAGGCCTACTTATACGAATTTGTTTTTTGATATTGTTCAGAATGGCAAACATCATACAGATTCATTACTTTTCAAGGTAACACACGCAGTTGCGTAACTGACGGGGGCGGGTAGAAAGGCGAATCATCCCATTTTTCAAGGTAAATGTTAAAACCGGCCACCAATTAGTTCATATTCATTATTTTTATTCTTTTGTTTTCAGTAGGTTGTGTTTTTTTATTTTTTCAGAATATGTTCAGGTTATTTTTGGTTTTAG
>JGI24158J21664_10005742_pt1 | contig 16252 bp, 10 predicted proteins | sample Ectturendosymbi3_FD_21664 | JGI IMG/M metagenome (IMG submission 21664)
AGGATTTTTTCCATGAGGGCAAACTGAAGCTGTTTTAACTAAATTAAGAAAAATTCAAATGTGGCGCTCGTTCCTGTTTTCAGTAAGTATGTTTTTGTCATCCAAATCTACTTCTAAAGTATTGCGACGACTATGTTGAAAGGTGCATGCACTTTTAATAAACAATTTATAAGCTATCTGGACTAATGTTACCTTTTTAATCCTTTTGATTTTCCAGAGGGGGCACGCACCTACTCTGCTCAAACTGCAGATGTTATGTGTATTGTGTCTGAAATGAGCCTTGACAATCATAAGTTCGTTTTTCTCTTTTGCGACTATTTACAGACATTTTTGGCCTGTACGATCCAATCAGCTCGTGTGTTTCCGTTCTTACCACGACTGTCACATTTTTGTTTGGTCGTAGAACACGTTCTCCGTCAGTGAACTCGGAGACACTCTTGATGAGAGAGGCAATACTCCTCTGCACATTGCAGCCGAGAACGGACAATTGGCCTGCGTCAAGCGATTGGTTTCAGTATCGACTGCCGAGTTGATCACGTTGCCCAATGACGATCTCATGACGCCCACTGCCATGGCTGTTAAGGTGAGGGGTGATGCTCTCGGAAAAGAAACTCTGAGCTATTTTTGTTTTGAAGATTCTGTTTTTCAGCATAGTTGTGTAGTTTTTAAGCACATAAAGCCACTTTGGTGACTGTACTGCAATTTTGTTTTGGTTTGAATAGCAGCATCTTTGGGGCCTTTCCAAACGGTTGGAGTAGTAGTCTGGAAACCGGCACAGAGCGCTTCATGTCTCCCGTAGTTAATTCAGTTATCTATGCGCTTCAACAAGGCACGATGAGGGTTCGCTTTTTCCTGCTGTAGCAACCCGGTGCGGCTACAAACGGCAGTCAGAATCTTTTAAGCTCCACAGTGAAATTTTCCCGAATTATTGTGAGTCAAAGACTCGGCATGTTGCTGCGACGTGTTTTTACCTCAAGAATAAACAATATGTATGTCATTCACGTATGTATAGTAATTTAAAACCTCTAATGCTTGGTGTTGCAACGTGTTGATCTAATGTATGATAAAGCTGTGCCTTTTCGCTTAGAGCTGCTCCGCTGGGCAGCTGCCAATTACAGCGTCATGATCTCAGTCGGCGATATAAAACGAAGTGCGACTGGCAAAAATTTCACTGAAAGAGGCGAAACAACAGCAGCAAAAGTTTGTTGAAGGAGCGACTGCGCGTGCTCGCTTGACGTGCGTGGCAAATTAAAAGCAAAGAAACAGTTTTTTGTTGTTTTTGTTTGTGGTTCTTGCGGAAATCAAACTCCGAAAGCCTAATTCGTTGGCGCCAGGTGTTTAAGATCAGTTTAAATTACCTGCTGACTGCCGAAGAATTCTAACTGAAAACAAGGTGCGCAAAGGGGCCACTTTGTCTGCAGTGCGTTCGTATCCAAGCAACGCCTTTCATCTTTGACGAAATTTTAAGTCGGTGCCGCTATTACACGCAGAAAATTGTTACTAGCGCCATAACAGGCCTAGCGTCAGGCACACTCGTATCCAAGCGACTGTCACAACAACGTGTGCCGCGTTGGTAATGCGCAGCAATGTATTCGTCGTTTATCGTCCCGTGAGCATGGTGGCGAAAGCCAGCTACAGACTATACAGGAGGTTGATAAACACGGCCTCGACTAGCTCGGACCCGGTATGTCGCGTTCGAAGTTCGCCTACGACAACACAGACCGAGTCCCGGCTTGTATCGCTCGCGGTTTTCTCAGCTCGTCGTCGAGCTCGCAAATAACCANAACGCGCGACTGACGCAGGCAGCAAGTAAGAGTTGCTGACGGCCCTGACTCAAATCAAACAAATCTGCGCAGCTGTTCCAGAACAAGCAGAAGCGGCTTGTTGTTGAATGACTTTCGAAAACTCGCGAGGGGAGAGTTACCGCTGCGTTCGGAACCTGGGAGCATGTCATCTACAACCAAACATGCCTCAAACGGTACTCGGTACAGGTTCTCTTCACTGTAAATAACTCCTTCAGCAACTGCGCATCATGTACAAACACAGCAGTGCACAGCGTAACATCATATGCTTGTTTCGTGTATTGAATGAAGTCCACAAAATGCGACCTATATACAATTATCTGAAATATATTAAGGGCGCAATTTAAAAAATCCAAAAAAAGTTACAGGTCTAGAGCAGTGTTTCGCAACATTTGTTTAGCCATTCCCACCTAATTTAAGTGTGAGAAGCCTTCATTCGCCTTTGAAACTCATTCTCAAGTGCCCCCTCAAACATCGAATTGCCCTGTTGATTTATTCTGCCATTGTGTTTTCATTTACACTGATTTCTACAGACAGTTGGTTCCTTGTTATGCGATGGCTGTCAGTATTGTTTCTGTTTAATAACTTATTGTTTCTGTTTAATAACTGAGTCATTTGAAAAGATAATATACTTGAAACATGAAACTTGAACCAATGTGGGGCGTGCGCTCCACTTTGATAGTCACTGATCCAGAGGATTGCGAGTTGAGCTTTGGTTTATTTCAGGACCCATCTAATTGCGAGAGCAGTTACTCTCTGACCACTTAGCGTTAAGCATAACTCATGGCAATCGCCCTCGTGTGGATAAATTTGATTCGCTGCAACAATTTTCAGTAAATGCTTTAAAGTCTTCTAATAGGTTGGCAGTGCAGATGCCGCAGATTTTTTTTCTTTTTTGAAGTCAAATGTAGTAAACACAATTGCAGAGGAAAACACTTGCCTTATACGGGAAGTTTTTTTTGCTGCAGTCCCAATATAAGCCGTACTGGATCAAAATGTCAGCTTTTCCCATTTTAACACAATGTCCCCCCTTGCTGTTCTTCATTGTACTGGGCGTCGTAGGGTTAAGAAGATGGCGCAGGCACTAGACCTGCGAGGGCCCCTTGCCTCGCCTTGGGTGAACCAAGGATTGTGTGCTGGATTGTGTTCGTAACGAACCTGATTATATGTTTCCTTCAATATTCAGTCGAGCGTTGAACGTGGCGAGCATGCTTTTAGTGCAGATCTTGAAACCCTTTGTTATTTTGATCCTTTTTAGGTAGAAAATGAATTACGTCAGGCAGGAGCGTTGTGTTGGTCGAAACGAGCTCGTTAAGTTTGCGCGCAGACACAATGGAAACCACGTCTGGTCTTGTTGTTGAACCCCCCGGACCGTGAACTTGATGCCGTCAGTTTTTGCTGGCATGTGTGAATACAGACTTTTTTTAAAACACGAGTCAGGAAAAATTTTTCAAAATTTATTCACATTTACAACTGCTTATAGCGAAAAATAAACAGTTTTTTCCTAAACGCTTTATCCAGTTGAAAAAATCGCCAGTTGATATTGTTCTGTTTTTTCTTTTTTAATTTTTTGGATATATATTAGCAGAGTTGATAGTGAAGCTAAACAACATAAGTGGCTTTTTCTAACGCAGTACTTCCCAACCTTTTTTCAGCTTGCGACCAACTTTTACTGACAATTTTTTGTGGAGCGCACTATAAAGCATTGCGGCAAAACGACAACGAAAAAAATTGTGATACGGGAGTGAGGAAGAAAGTATTAAACAACACATGAAATTTACTTCTAATGAGAAACTTGAGCTTGCTTATCGGACATGATAAAGCCAGACCAACACGAAATCTTCAAGAAACGTTTGAGTTAAATACCTGAAATCTGCAACATTTTGAAATGCTTCCCGGTTCTCCTGAAAGAACTTGGCGAAGTGCTGCTCTAACACATTCCCACAGAAATTTATTTTCATTCGCAGTTATTTACTTTTATATTCTGGCCATGATACAAAGAGTTGAGGTTTTGGCCACGGAGCCTTAGCCCAAGAATTGCAATTTAGTAACGTCGATACGTACTTTTGTGATCACCTTTCCGCCACTTAACTCGGACTTGAGTAATTTTTAAGGAGCAATTTGTGAAGATTTGTTCTTGATCTCGGTTTGGAGTCAGGTTTGAGATCTGTGAGTAAACACACGACCTGCAGCCTGAACTATCTGATTAAACCGAAGTAACATGCACTCAACAGTAATGGAAACATTGAAGTTTACAGTCTATTGCAATTTGGAAGTGCCTTAGCTTGGAGAAGTCGGCAAAGTTATGCGCGTGGATTCCATTTCACGCAAAGTGGCAAACAGTGTTTGCATGAAGTAGTTGTGCATTGCGGTTTTGTACTTGCCAACCGCTGCCCGTGACAAGGCTCGGAAGTAATGTCGTCTAGCGTTCGATCAGTTGGACGCGGTTCAATTCACTTGTATAAATAATGCAATTCTTAACCAACTCATAAATGTTTCATGGGTGTTTAATCTTGTCCACCTCATAAACGATTGTCACCTGGAGAAAGTTACAAATGTCTGTGGAAGCACACTTGGCTTGCCCCGTATACGTTGTGCATGCTTGCTGGGCGTACAAAAGTGTGTGGCTCGCTTTTATACCTACGAACGTCATAATCGGTCGTATGACGCAGGCTTTCGGAATTGGTCACTGAACAAATACTATTTTTCCGCAGTCTTTTTGTCACCAAACGCGGCTGGGTGGGTTTGGACATAAGGTCATTTTCCTGAAAAAATTATTGCAAATATTGCACTGCGCGTGTTGAAAAAAAGCCGGCAGTGCCATCAAGCTAACCGTAAAGAAATCCAGGTCTGAAAAATCCGAAGACGGTAAATATAGTCAGTAACATACACCTCTGTTTTTGATCGTCCGCTATTTGTTTAACCCGATTTGCCTTGAAGCAACTCGCAGCGAATCATTCCATTTACGCAGTGTTCAATGCGATTAAGTACATTAGGCAAACTTGACGTTTAAAAATCTTGTTCACGAAAGTTATAGGATAGTGTTTTCATTTAGCATGAAACTAGTTTTGGCTGTAAGACTTTGCTTGTTTAACTGTTTAATTTCAAGAAACCACAAAGTCTTCTTTTGCTTTAGCAAAGTCGTCAAGCTTTGTTTGCCCTGGCGCTAATGCTGACTCTAAACCCAAGGCTATTCGTATGAAAAACGACCATTGACTTTCGAGACAATGTATTTCAATATCGCTGTAGATAATAACAGCGAAGACCAGTGACACACGACCTGACGTTTGATTTATTCGTTTGAGCAGGAGTTTCAAATCATGGGTTCGCGAACCCAAATTGTTTTAAAGAAAAGTTATTGTATAGAATAACTGGATAATTTAAAACAGGGCGCTTTAGTAAATGCAGTAAATTGCTTTTAATGTCTTCTATACCAGTGGTTCCTAAACTTGTTCGAGCCGTTACCCAAATCAAGGGAGCTATTATGTCTTAATTACCCCCAGTATTTCACGGTGATCGCTCATAATGTAGAAAAACATTGTGGTTTTGGTTCCGCATTATCCCCCGAAGAATCGCATAATACCCCCGGGGGTAATTTACCCCCAGTTTGGGAACCACTCTTTTATACGGTTTTGTTAAATCATTAATTTGCAAGTTGGATCACTTGGCTCATTCATTCGAGTAGACTTATATGACATAGCTCTTCATGTGCAATTTCACGAAATATTGATGACAACACTAAAAGATAGATGCTTTTACGACCTAGAGATGACTTATGCGGGAAACGGTTAAGATCTTTGGTCTGACTGAAAACGAACTCAAGACGAAAGTGCAAGCGCAATACTCTGCTACTCATTTTGCGAAAACGCCCATATATGGTTAACGCAGTTTTCACTATTTTGAAAATTGCCGTCAAGGTCATTTTCCGAATAGTGCATCAAAAATCGCATGCAGCGATCAACAAATATTAATCAACAATACCTTACTTTGAGCTGGGAAAAGTATTCAAAATTTTTATGTGTTTTGAACTGGCGGCATGTGTAACCTGCTTTAAGCGCGAGTACATATTGCTATCTTCCACTTTGGGGTTCGCGAGTGGATTTTTATTGCTGATAGTCTGTTGCATATCAGTAAAAACCGCGCAGTTCACCTAAAATAAGTCAAAATGAGAAAAATGTGCAAATGTTCGATATGGGAGCAATGTTGTAGAACATAGCTCTAATACGCGCTATTGTAAGGAATTGCAGCTCTATGATGACATGAATTATACTGCATAGAAGCACTCTAAACTCATGATTTCCAATGAATTATGACTCTACGACAGAATTCGGCATTCAATCTAAGCCTAAACTTATACTGCGGTGTTCGACACGTTTCTGCCTCAGTTGCTGCATCCAAAACGCAGGATATAACTCCTCTATCGTGTCATATACACTTGCAACTATACCAAGCGCTTATGTCACAGTCAAGATTGTTTTGCACCTTTGCTGCAAAATGTTTAATGAGTAGCTGTTTTTTTCTAAATATGGACGTTTTTGATCCCTAACTAGTTGTTATATGAACCCACATGTTTTCTCCACAACTCTTTTTTAAAAATGCCACATGTGTTGCGATGCACCTGTAGCTGTCTTAGCGCGTTTGAAGGCAACAAAGCCAGATCTTGCTTTTGAGGCCCTAACCAGTTCTTCAAAGTTGTCCTAGTTTATCGGCAATTCATTCTTTATTTTTCAGCGTGAAGACAGCATTCGATCAGATTTTAATTCACTAAAAAATGATATCAGTCAGATTTCTCAGCAGACTATCTTTTTGTCGTTTTCGTCCAAACAGTCGCGTTAACAAAGTTTCCACATTTATGTGAAACGTTAACATTACTTGAGCCTTTTCATTTTCTGGCTTATTTCCAAACTCCTGACCAACTTGCACATTTTCGTGGTAGTTGAAACGATACACGACATCGGAAGCTGTTGATTTACACGCTAATAGCGACTGCACAGAAAATAAGAAGTTTGAAAAACACTAAACTTTTGCAACCACTCGTGCACATAGAGTAACGCTATCTCTTGCCCTGGCTCACTTTGGAATTTCTGAAAGCGATCATGCTCTATTGCATGGTTCTGCTTCTGCCTCCGCAACCAACGTTAGGAAGAAGCCCGAGCGGGTAAGCTGTTCTCGTTATCCTACCAAAGACGCCGGCCAACGTTTGCAGTGCATTGAAGGTGCATTGGAACTGTCGCGAAGGCTATGGATTTGGAATAAAAACGCAAAAGACGTTGACATAAAACAAGCCATCTTGAACTTCTCGAAAGCAACTATTTCTAAGGCGTCGATCGTGACCTAGGGTTCCGTGATTCAATCCTTGCTGACCATGAAAGCAGTTGTTTTTGAAACGTGTATCTCAATCTCGTCTGAATCGTCAGCTTTTGCGTTTTTATTTGCAAAAGTTCCGGATTTTGCTCTGTTCAGAAAAATGCTTTGTTATGTTTGTTTACTTGAGAATACACGCACGATCGTTGGAATTCCAGGAAACGGTGACTTTCGTTGCTTTTCCGAAGTACTTTGATCAGCAAACATTTACAGTGACATTGTAACACGGGATTTGACATCAGCTGCTTAACAACAGGTTTTATGAAAGTTGAAACAAATAGGATGATTTCATTTAATAGCTTTCATACAGCGTCGCATTGCATTTTATAAAGGAACCAAAGGGTTCTTAGAAAAATATTTGAATTGCAGCGCGATTCCCGAGAGGATTAGTTTCAACCACTCAAAACTTTTCATGGCGTTTTGTGATTGGCATTAACCTGTTTGTCCACTCATGTAGTGGTTGAGCACCTACTGGTGAAATGCCTCTTGACGAAAGGAAAACGTGGTAAAATATTTGCAATAGCGCACTCTAGATGCCAGGAATACTGCCGTAAGGTTATAGTCGCGGTTTACAGAATCTACTGGAACCAGTGGCGTAGCAGGGGGGGGGCAGGGCCCCGGGCGGGGCACCTTTTGGGGGGGCGGCACTTTGCTGATTAAAATTATTTTTTGAAGGAGTTTAAAAGTTCTAAATCTTCTTTAAGTTCTAACTCTTTTCGGTTTTTGTGTTTGGAAGCTCTGTAGACTGGTAGTTAAGCCTATAAAAACACATGCGGCTGTGGAATGATAAAATTGATGAAGTGTTTACTCAAAAGCCTGTGTCAGATCCAATGCGCCAAAGAGCCCCAGTGTTTGTCTTGAAATTAGGGCTTTTTAACACACATACTTGTGGGAGCAAATGTGCCCCAGTGCTTACACCTTCCTCTCCCGACAAAGATATTCTCTTCACTCCAGTGAAAAGTACTTTGAACAAAGGAAAGAGATGACATTCGACGGCAGACTAGCAAATATTAGGGCTGCGGTAGTTCACGTTTTACATTGCCCTTCCTCTCAAAATCTGATTAAAAAGGCGTTGCATGAAATCACGGTAAATAATCAAGGCTAGCTTAATCCTTTTTCTCTTGTCGGTGGTTCTTCAATAACGCCCCAACAGCACATCCTAACATCACCTGGATCCAGGATGGCGACACTGCGGCGATCGTCCCCCTAAAACCTACAAAAGTTTACTTTATTCACCATATTTTTTACAATTCTGAAAAAAACTTTCGCCATATGATGAGACTTGACTACCAAATATTACTGAAACCGCCCCCCCCCTAACCTTACTGGCTGGATTTGCTCGTGCCTGACACCTAGGCATTGACGACTAACATTTCGCTGGGGCGGCGTTACCTCAATGGTAGAGTGTCCGCCTCTCAGTTGGAAGGTTGGATGTTCGATCCACGGCCACCAAATGAATCGCCGTAGCGCTGCTTGGGCAAGAGCGTTCACCTTAACTGCGGTAAGAAGTTACGAAGCGTATTTCAGGCGTTGGCTTGCCCTTAATTTCTGTCACCAACATTATAAAATCGTTTCTTGGCACATCTCATAGTATTTTTTAATGTTCAGTGGGATGTTTTCAATAAGTGCCATAAGCTGCAGCCCAGTTATTAAGTGGGGTTATCAACATTAATTTTTGGCGGTTGAAGTAAAGAACTCTGCAGAGGGAACGCTGCTCAGTTTCAGCAGAACTGCTGTTTTTCTGCATGACATAATGGTGTCGGAAAATGACGTTCTTGAAGCGGGGTAGTGCAGTAGGTGTGTTTGCGTGGGTAACTTTGACGAGCTCAGATTGTCGGTTTGAACTGCAAGAACAGAGTGAATCAGAGCCAGCCGATAGGCAGTGTGAGTTTCGTAAAAGTCTTCTTTGTTCAACGGTATACTGCACATTTGCAGTCACAGAAATATTCATTTCAACAAGAAAAACTTAAAAAGGTGCTGCTTTCGTTTTCATGAATTTGAGGTAAGAACCTTATTCTGCAAACCTGACGCAAGGGTAAACGATGTGTTTAGATATGATTGTGGTGACAGCTTTTGTTAAAAGGAGTGTTGAGCGAAACAGTTGTACAACTTGGCAATGGCTGTACTGAATAAAGTTGTTGAACACAATTACCGTCGAACATAAGACGTTGCAATCACTACTGAGTATCAAAAAGGTCAATGTCCCACCTGGAATGGTTTGGTGATACAGGTTTCGAAACAGACGTTTGTTGGTAACCAGTCTCGTCGCCACGGGGGTTGGTGGGCTTATCCCCCCCAAAAAGCTACAAGTCCCCCAAAATTGAAATGTGAAACACTATAAATCAATGGATTTTTTGTCAAATTTTAGAATGTCAATCCCCCCCTGTACAAACGTAAAGACCTTCTGGCGATGGTTCTGTTGGTAACGAACAAAGGAAAGGAATCATGCAGGTGTAATCGGATCATGCAGGTGTAATCGGAAGAAGCCCAACAGCCAGACCAAGTTTACAGGTCACGATGAAGACTGCAAGCAGCGCTTCTTAACCATGGCTGGTTTTAAACCTACTTAAGATATTTTTTCCTAATGTGTCCCAAACCTGTAGAGGGCTCCGCACAAGTGTTGACAGAGTTAACGTTTGAAGCCTTTTATATATTCTAAGAAAATTAAACCACTACTGAAACGTGAAGTGAACAATGAAACGTTCTTTATATCACTAAGATTGTATTATCAGATTTATTATTATATCCTACTATATGCAGTATAAATACTTTATTTAGTTAAAGACGGAAATACTACACGAAATATTAACATACATAAATGTTTACATCTGTAAAGTAGGTATGCCGCCGTCACATCCCTTACTTTTTTGGTTTGATCCCCTGGAATGAGTAAACTGTTAAAAAGCCATGCAGTGGGCTTACCGCAAACTAAAAACCAACAGGAAAGAAAATATGACGAAACATGTCGGGTTTGTGTATGTGTACGTAAAGAAAGCAAAAAAGCAAAAAAGTAACGATGAGGAAGGTGGCGACAAGCAGAAAAGCAAGACTCATACAATCGACAATGAAAAACAAGACTCATTTCAGTTTGTGAGTGTTTGATTGTGATCTTCAAGATGCTTTGTTCATCTGTATATCTTTAAACAAGCACTAAATACGATCTTTCGCTTTAAATTTTTGTAAGCAAATTTGAGGGGTGGAAAGGGCACTTCTATGGTCGGCCCCGGGCGGCACTTGGACTTGCTACGCCACTGACTTGAACATATAGTCTGAAAACGTTATGGTGGGAAAACATTCCTGTTGTCAATAATGCAACCGTAGTAGATTAGGATAAGACACTATAATGGCGTATTGTTTTGCAGCTTCCACAGCTTAATGGCGGAATATCTGGAAGCGAAATGCATCGTTATCTTAGAAACTAGGGAAATAAACCAAAAGGCGTTTGGATCATGACCGTCGTCCATTCAGCGTAATGCCCTGCTATTTAATACGTGCTTTTAAACTTCAGGAGGCTACTAAATATGCGTTCGACTTCACTTTTTAATGGTTTCTTGTAATGCTTGCAGTTATAGTACAGTATTTGAAAAATTAACTCACAAGAGTTGAACAGAAAGTTGCGTTGTCACCAATTTCCGTAAAATATCCGCCCTTGGTGAAAATTAGCAGTGACCAGAATAAGAACTTCCTCCAAAGTTTCAAAGAATGCCCCCATCTATGGCAGTGCTTTCCAACCTTTTTCTACTTGTTCAACAGTCAGTGCATTAATTTTTCTCTTACCCCGAGCAGAAATCGTTTAGGTTGAGTAACACGTGTTGTACAGTAGAAATTCTGATATCAGATTTGGGATCAGCTCATTGAGATCATCTCAATAATGCTATTGATGCTTTTGCCCAATACCAAAATACTCTTGAGAATTTTAAAAATGTTTTCATAAGCTAAGAGGTGGCCATACCTAGCAGGCCCCAGGATGGGAAGCGCTGCTCTATGCTTTCTAAAAAGTGAACCTTGGTAAACCCGTTGGGGACGTTTCTGCTCCGTATTATCTTGGCTAATGCTACAGGTCACAACCTTTGTTTGGCAGTGGAATTTCTATAATTCGAAAATTGCACCATTTCCCTGACCCCATGCCAATAAAAGGCGTATTGTGTAGTGCTTTCAAAAGCAAGGGATCATGTTGCAAGTCGCCACCATGTGATAACTCAGTACGCTAACCACTGTTCTTATGACAAAACCTTTCCAGACAGTTGTGGTTTTGACCAAGCATGTTACAAAAACCTGAGTCTGTTGAAGCAGAGTTAAGACTGTTTTTCCAATTTCTGGCCACCAAAAATAATGAACACCCTGGCCCCTCATGCACGTAAGCTGATCCTCTTTGTTGTTGAAGTCACCAAAAAAGTTTGAAGTACTTGGAGAAGTCAAGACGCCCTTCGCGCGTAGTAATACAAACTCGTTTCAACGAAATGCGTTGTTTGGCGCAGTGTGGCAAGTATATGTTGATTGAAAGGGGTACGCCTTACAAGCATGTCGAATCGGAAATTCAGAAAAGTTAACTCTTTGACTACTGCCATAAAGTTCAGAGCATTTTGCTTGCAGTCGTTTGTAGCTATTGCTCACCCTACTGATAAACTTTCAAGGACTCTGCTCCAGTAAGGTTTAAAAATCGATCAGTTGAGGACAAAATTGCGCTCAAACTCTACACCAATTTTCAGAACGACCACATCGATTGCGTGCAATGGCTCGTGCGTCACACGTCCGCCCGTGACGAGCTTTCGATATCAAACCGTCCCTCCTCATTCGACGGATCGACTACAAGGCCCCCCATCGCTCACGTGGCAGCTCGCTACAACCGCAGCGAGATCTTGGATTGGCTGTGTGAGGAGATGGATAAGGAGGGCTTTTCGGTGGACACGGCGGACCACTGCAGCAACACGCCGGTGCACGTAGCAGCACGTTATGGTCATCTTGAATGCATACAGGTGCCGGTGCCGGTTTGAGGAGTCTTTCTTAATCTTTGTTTGTTTGTTTTTAAGAGCTGGTGATTTGCTTAATATCAGCCTAGTGTGCAATCGGAATAGTGAAAGAAGCAGTTGCAGTGATAGTCGCGTTTTGAATGGTCTTGAATTTTTGCCATCTTTGTAAGAACGTACGTGTTGTGTTTCAACTGCATCGGCTCAGCCACTCTGAATGCATTGCACAATTTAAATCGAGCTGCAGCACACAAGACTGTAGCAGGCAACCTTCCACTTTATTTGCGACGAAGTGAACCCGCAGCCTGATCGATCGTGGGATGCGCATGAATGACGATGATGTTCAATCAAGCATTACGAAAACCTTCGACATCTCTTCTCAATGCCGCGATCCAATTAAACTCTTACTTGACGTACGCGCAACAACCAGCGACGCCTCTCCACGCAGCTCCTGCAAGCTGAAAAGAGTATTACGAACACCCTTAACCCAGTTTCTCGCTTCATTTCGCTTTGCCTCCCACGTGGCCGGCCAAGCGAATGTTATTCCGTTTCCGCATTTCATTTTAATTGCTTTGTCTTGTTTTTTTCTGAATTAGACTCTGGTATCGCGAGGCGCGTCCGTGACGATGCTCAACTCCGACGGCGACACTCCGGGACAGGCGGCGCGAAAATACGACCACGGCACCTGCGTCGGGTACCTCGTCGTCGTCGAGACCTGCGTGTCCCTGGCCCAGCAGCTCGTTGCCCTGAGGAGCGACGTGGAAACGTAAGCAGCAAAGCCGGTTATTTTCACAGCGGTGTGGTAGTTTCGGGGGCTTGTGTTCATGCATGACCGCGCTCTGTGTGAGTGAAAAACGCACGCTCGTATCGCGAAACTTTGCAAAGCTGCTTTGCGCGACATTTACCACCACGATGCCGAACGGCGTTGCGCTATCAATAAATATTTGCCGCCATCGGAGCGTGTCGGACAGCTTTTGCACACAGTGTGGACCTGGAACTTAATACCAGCCCGGTTCATGACCCTGTGATCCGAGAAACACAACTAATCGGCGAGTTTTTCGACGTCGGTTTACCCATAAACAAATCTGGTCTCGACGGAAACTTACATGTTTTCTCTAAAAATGAGTTCCGCGAAACTCTGCTATTGTACGAAAATCTGCGTGAATTTGGGAAAGAACGTTTTCAGTAAGCATTTCTTGCGCAGGCTGAAAGCAGAAAACCAGCGGTTACGAGCGAGTTCAGATGAAAACTCGACTCAGTCTTCGAACGTCGCAACGAGTCGAAAACCTGAGCAAGGCAACGACTTGTTCGATCTTGAAAAAGACCAGGTTTATTCAAAACAGAATTCTTTCGCGGATGTTGATGGTGCGAACGAAGAAAAATCACAGTTTCGTTCTGTCGGATCCAGTGAGTGGGTTTAATTAAAGCATAAACAAATGAATTTTTCTCAATAAAAACACGCTCTTCGTCATCCTGGGTTGTGCATTGCGTGTGACGTGCTTTGAGCACGTGTATTCGTCAGTGGTCTGTGACGGTATACTGCACAGTTTTAATTTTTTGCGTCTACCCTCTCGTTTCAAGCCTATAATCCTGGCCCTTCTTTAAGCCATGTTTTTATAATATATTTGCTAACATCCGTCACTCTGTTGATCAGTGGTTCTCAACCTGTGGTACGCATACCACTAGTGGTGCGCGAGGGCATTCCAGGAGGAACGCGAGTTGCTTTCGTGTCGTATGCGAAGTTTATTGTCCGGCAAACTTATGGAGTCTGCTATTGCAACTGTCGCAAGTGACAAATCTCTTTGAAATATTGCATCGCACTATTAATTAGATGCTACACACTTTCACTCTAGTTAGATAGCCCTGTTATTTCTATTAAGAAAGGAGAACCCTGGCATTAAATTCTTTTTTCAAATTCCTTTGTTTTGTTAAGTAATCATGCGCGTAAGTACATTTGCGCAAACTTAGTTTTATTGGAACAATTGGTGCGTATTGGCAGTAGAAAACCACTAGGGGAGACGCGGTCAGGAAAAGATCGAGAACTCATGGTTTAGATAAACCACTTACCTTCGCTTGTAGTAATTTTAATTTCACCCCTTGTGAACTTTACACAGAGCCTTCGGCGTCAAAACATCCACCTCAGAATGGAACTCGAAGAAGAAAACTTGAGGAGCAACCTCCACCTCCTAAAATATGGAACACTTTTAATGCGAAGACCGGCCTCAAACCAGGGGGTCTCAGTGAGGTGTCAAGGCCGTCAGCTGCAGAAAGGGCCGGACGAACGTTGTTACGCAGCGAGAGCTCACTCACGCACGCAAGCATGCAGGAAAAGATAAACGCTGCTTTGAACGGACCCGGAACGTCTTTAGACGAAGTCGAGGTCACGTCGAGTCAACAAATCCAGGAAAAATCGAAAACGTTGAACCGTTCAACTGCTCTTACTCGCAATAACCGGAAAAACTCCGTAAGCGATGAAATCGCAAATCTGACAAAAGGCATGTCGGTTCGCTATTCTTTGCCGAGATGTGTTTACATTTGCTTTTGTTTGTTCGTCTGCTTGAATGGATCGGCAGGAAGTGTTTGGTTTGTAATCCCTTTGTGTCTTGAGCTGAGGTCATCGATGTATGGATGTGAGTTTGTACGAGGACAGTGTTTGCAATGAGGTGGGAATCGATGTGGTCTTGTTGGTTCGTTTGCATTTGAACCAGGCAAAAACGAAAAGTGACAATGAATTGAATTTCTTTTCAAAGCAAGTGACTGAGCTGTAAAGAACTCAACTCACGGCGGAGAGCAGGCCGCTTGCATTTAAAAGCACCTCTGCATTTAGTTGTGAAAAACAGATTTTGGAAATTACAGAAAATCCTTGCAGGTTAAAAAGTAACCGTTTTGTGAAAATAGCTGTTTTTTAAAATAAGTGTCTAGACCAGAAGCTAGGCGAAGAAAGCTCTGCCGAAGCCAATCAAATTTTGGTGGGACGATATCAGTTAGGACAGATGAATTTAGGATTTTTAAATAGTTTTTTTTTCCAATAAATTTATGTTAGGGCTAAGCCTGCACGAAGCCACGAAGGGCCGCCCGAACCTCCTGATGGGAGGTTCAGGTGGGGGCACTGTCAAGAGCCTAGCACGCCACAAGTGTGTCATTTTGTGGAATGCTTGCGAAGCACTCAAACAACTTTGTAAAATTTAAAATTTCGGTGAATGCATGCTCGATGGACTTTTTAACTTTTCAACCATTTCCCGGAGAAAGAGAACGTGCTTGTGAGTTTCGGTGACGTGTTCTTGTTGAAGCGATCTTGATTGCGGTGCACCGAAACGATATCTTAACAAATAAGCCTCGACTGGGAGAAACAGTAACCCTAAAGGTTTAGGGCCTGAACCTTATCGTAAAACCAGCCTAGATTTTCTGAGGTTGCGGAAAAACCGCTTCTTGAGGTTATGGATAACAGTGGTACAGTGCAATAACCTGGTTGATTTGAACGTAAACATAAGCACACATTTATGGACCTGTGCTGGTCAGAATATCTCGCGGTTAGGTGAGGACACAGCTGTTGCTGACAGTTTGAGTTGCAATTTCACCGGTTTAGTTAGATTAAGGTACAAAAACGGTATTGAACTGCAATCTGTCACATTCGTTTTAGATCGCTAGTTCGCAAATTTTCGGCGAATCAATCCGACTTTTTACTGAAGCAAATTTGCAAGGGGTCGAAACACGAAAAGAAACAACCGGTAGATCAACGTTCAATATTCGTTCCAGGATTGTGTCCCTTATTATGCATTTCGCTCCACACTGATGTTTTTGGGCGCGTTTGTTGAAGTATATCGCAAGATAAAAATAATACTGACTTCTAAGAACGTTTAATACACGACTACAATGCTAGGTATTTGCACTATTGTAAGTCAAGAACTCTTGACTTACTTGGCCGACAGCAGTTGAAGTACATTCCAAGAACAGCGGCGCACACTGAGTTACCTGCGTTGCGATTGAGATAGGAAACTTTTGTTGCTGTTTTGACGTGAGCCTAAATTAACTGAAAGATATTGAAGGTGCCGGCGGCAAACTCCAATATCTGGTCCAATGGCCGACTTTATTTGAAAGCATTGTAACGTCAATAAAAAA
>JGI24158J21664_10005743_pt1 | contig 16252 bp, 10 predicted proteins | sample Ectturendosymbi3_FD_21664 | JGI IMG/M metagenome (IMG submission 21664)
ATTCAAACACCGCAGATCTTCCAGTTTTTAAATCGATCGTTGTTCCGATCCTCACCTGCGATCATAAATCTTGGGTAATGACTGAAAGAATATTACCGTATTCAAGGTGCAATCGGCACAGATGGAATTTCTGCGAAGAGTTCAAAAACTTCGCGACAAAGTGCGCAGCTGCTAAATCCTAAAGTCTTGAATGCCACTGTTCCGAATCGAGAGATTCCAGCTACGTTGGTTCGGGCACGTGTCTAAAATGTCCCAGATGGCGAGGCAAGTTATATTGGCTTCACCCTCCCCGATACCAAAAAGTAGAATCCTGGGTTGTTTACCAGCAAGGCTCGCCTTGACAATCTTTTCTGGGGCGTTATCGTCACATGGCCGAACCATCGTATTTGGAATCATTCTTTTAGTTTTAGGAAAAGTGGCTCGACATTCAGGCCATTACGAATTTCAAAGTGTCACGCCGCAAGTTCTTCGCAAAAATTCGATCTCTGCTGCTTGTACCTAGGGTAGCTCTTTCGGTCATTGCCCATGACTCATAGCTATATGCGCTAGAATATGAAAGAAGACCGATTTAAAAATTCAAAGCTGTGCCTATTTGAAGGCTCCCGTTTTGTGACCGCGGAACAATCAAGCTTACGCAAGAGTGCATTTTATTACCAACCCGTGTATCAATCTCCTTGTGCTGCCTTCCGTCACTCGTAAATACCAGCCCAACGTAGGCCTTTGAATACCTTGACCTGCTGCAGTGTAATGCCGTTTACTTGCAGCGCGCACTGCTTTGAATTTCTGGAGAGACATAATGTCTCGGTCTTTAGCGCTGATTTCCATCCCGTTTGGTCGCACGTAACTGAAAACCGAGTGCATGATGAAGACTGTTCAGAGGATGCAAACAGCACCAAATTATTCGATAAAAGCAGGCAGTTGATCCTGCAGCTTGCAACGGAGATACACTCGTCCACTCGGCGGTGAGTGTCAATCCAATTCAAACGGAGTATAAAAAGGAATGGTGACAGCACACACCCTTGTCGAAGTCCAGCACCAACTATGAACGGTTGTGATTTAACGCCGTTTAAAAAACACAAATTTATGATCTGTGTTTTTTTTATATGTTTGTAGGGAAAATGATCCCAGCCTCTCTTTATCCATTGAGCAAGTAACTTTACGGTCGGACGACTGCAGCGAAAAACAACCATTGCAAATCTGGAATTCATTTACCAGGTAAGACGTTAACAAATAAATTTGTTTGTCGGAGTTGATCTTTAGTGCTCCTGAACCGCCGTAAAACCCATGGAGCTCTTGTTTATTTTTGCGTTTTTGTAGTGACTTAAAACAAAACCGTAATTCCCACTAAAAGTTTAGTGATGGGTTTATAAAAATTTTTACACAATTTCTAATGTTGAAGATCTTTTACCAGGTTGAAACAATACCAAATATGAAACTTGGCACAAAGTTCATTTACCGTCATTATTCAACGTGAAGTAGAGCATTGCTGACGTCGAAGTAATGGCCATTGGAAGCGTTTTTCTTGGAAAATGTTTTATTTTTAAATGAGTCAAGTTATCACAAAAGTTGAATTTAATTCTACTAAATTTTGATTTCTTGAACAATGTACTAAAGATGCCCATTCGAATGAATGCAGCACTTTGTTACGTTCATCAGCTGTGTTAATAAATGTTTAAAAGCATCAAGACAACTCAAGTCGTGCGTCGGACTTGCTTGCATCATTAAAAAAGTTGATCAGTTGATTACCAAATATATGCCGCACTTCCACAAAATGACTTTTGACCAATAAGAAGCCGTCTTTGATTGCGAAAGAGCACGGGGGTTCCCTTTGCATGCTGCTTATATCGAAAACGTGATTTCTGCTTATATCATAAACGAACAAAAATTAAGAGCACGGCAAGAATTTCATACTGCAAGGAATTTCCTTCGCATGCTTAATTAGTTCCCAACTTATTCAGGATGTGACGTTCTGTTATTCAATTAATTTAAAAACGTTTGATTTCGTGAGCCGCACCATGGGCTCCTTTAAACCGAGAAGCCTCACGTTGCCGAAAGCAGTGACGCAGAAACTGACCATCGGTTGCCGGTTACCTCGTTATCAAGGAACTGATGCACATTTTAACAGCATTTTGAATCCAATTATTTTCGTGATGTGCCAGCAAACCACGAATGCAAGCACGATTTCTCAGTCGTGACAAAGTGCAAAACCAAACGATATATATGGCAGTTGATTTGATAAGAGATTTCATTTCTGTGGCTGTACGAACTTAGTATCAAGGCAAGTTATTGCAAGAAAACATTTTTAATTACATCAGAAATGAGAATGAGTCGTCGGTTGGTTGCTACAGCAGGGTTAGACTTGCTGAATAGTAGAATACTATTCTTAAGGTCATCTATGACGAAATGTTGAAATTTAATAGTTTGTGCAAATCGTAAAATAGTGGGTCAGAAAAAAACACCTTCACACTGAAAATATTATTTTGCTTCGTGGGCATTAACACCAGAAAAGGAGAACAGAAGTTTTAATTTTTGTGCTAAAAAATGTTTTGACTCTGCTTGCATTGATAAGCATTGTTTGCAGAAACAGTGTGCATATCCGACAGGCAGGAAAGCTTGGCGAAAACCACAGTAAAATCAAACCGTGCAATCTTCCCACTAAAATGCGCAAATGCGCACTACCACCAGACCATTTGCGCAGTGAAATCCCCTTCTCGCGCGCTTGCCACATTCCAAAACAATGGAAAAGCACGAAAACAAGGAGAAGCTATTTGAATTAAATGTGTGCTTTGTTCGTATTTCGATGTGTTTATACTTATTCTGACAATTCACAAAGTTTGTAATTCATTCAGGACTCTACTAACTCAACCTGAAAGTATTCATGCTCACTAAAAGAAACATTTGCTCCGTGTAAAATTTTCTTAGAGGGAACACTAAAACAGTGTCTCAAAAACAAAGAGATTTCAACTTGAAGCTTATCAAAATTATTTATAAACTTACTTTTTTTTGCATATGTAACCAGTGTGTAAAATTAAGAAACGTTTGCTACGGTGGTGCTGAGGGTCCGACGATAGCAATATTTTAGCCTCCGAGAAAATTAGGAGCAAGTTAAATAAATCTCTAAAAGTTATAGCCGAGATGCCTCGGTACCATGATCAGACAGCATACGACGTAAACTATTTTGAATTTATGTATAAAACAGAACTTTTGCCACATTTACCAAATAACCAAAAATATTTTGAAGAGAAGATTTTCCATGCCTTTCTTTCAATCCTGTACTTTGATATTTAGGTAGAACAAGCTAATTATACCTGTTTGAATAAAATCTTGACTCATTTTCTCAACTATTTTCAATTCGTTTTGGACGATCGCAATACGCTTGTATCGCGTTATCCGAAATTGGTGATTAAACATTTTGAAATTTTTAGTAAAAACGTGCTTTATTTATAACTGCCATAATTTTCACGACGTTTCAGTTATTTAGAAAATTTTCTAATTATTGCCACTTAGGTGGTCACGTTAGTAATTTCTCTAATACAAAGGATTGAAGTAGTTCTTTTGGTTTGCATTGTTATAGCCTACTGTATTCAGTGAATCAGATGTTATTATTATATTTTATCCTTAGCTCCAGCGGTGTTAAGATATTTTCATCATGTTGCGCTGTAAATCCTTGCTATTTCATCGCTACACTACTGCTTCCAGATCATGGGGCTAAATTTTATACGCAAAACGAGTGGTTCCTCATCTTTTTCTGATCGCGTACCATTCGTAGGTCCCGTACTGTCATCACGTACCACCTTGTTCCAGGAAAACTAAATCTATCAAACATTATTCGATCAAAAGTTTGGAGAACCAGAATTGACATGGCTGTGACAAATTATAATGACTATTTTGAAAACCAACAAAGGAAGTACACAGAAATTCAGGAAATTATTAAAAGAACCCGATAAATGAAAACAATAGTTGTGAATATACTTTTTTTTGTAGAACAACTGAAACTAGGCTTTTTCCCGTATTACTTGTGGTACGCGTACAACAATTTGAGAACCACTTTGCTAAACACAAGCACTAAACAGCAATTGCTTACAATGGCAAAAGCTGCCTTGATTTGTGAGAACTGCATTTTGAACAAATGTGAATGAGAAGCAAGAATGGCAAAATGGTAAAGTGGAAGAATTAACTCTGAAATCACATTGACTCAAGTTTTCACAAACCAAGTAGGTGTAAAAAACAAGACCTTGGTCCACTCTCCCCAGAAGTGGGAACGCCAATATAGGGCTCAAACTATGGATCAAAGTGTCTTTTTGAAAGAGCAGACCGAGCTCTTCAGCCATGCAGGGTAATCAGTCCAGGTATGAGGGACGTATACTAAGGTGGGGAATATTTGGCCACTCTGGCAGCCGCAGCGGCTGACCTTTGACCCAAATGTATTGACTACGCCTGTACTTGGGACTCTCTGGCTGATGCGAAGTACAGTCTGCTGGTGACTAAGCAATTACGTATCTTAACCAGGATGGCCCAGGCTCGCCTTGGAAGTTTCTCACAGCTATCATCCTCTGTCGTAGAGGTTCTATCACAAACACACACGCATCTTTGTTGAAATGTTTCTCTCATACGCCGAAGAGCAAAAAATATCACAAAAATGTTCATATCGTGTTGCAGTGATCCTCTTGCCCAGGAGCGTATCACATGGCGAGCAGTTGTGATTATCGTTATGGCTCTGCACACGATGGTCCGATGATGATCGTCATGGCATCATTATGCCAACAACACAAAAACCAACCATTTGAACGATGCGATGTTCGACGTCTCGGAAACAACTTCTTTCGAAATGTTTACAATAGTTACGGCAGAATATAAGCCAGTGCTTCTTGCCTTGTTGTTTTGTTTTATCACGATTTTACAAGACTCGCCTTCAACACTGTTCCTCAGGCTTCATTTTTAAGGCTGGAAAAACGTATTAAGAAAATCATAACAACTAAGTTCACCGAAAAAACGCCAATGCAAAAAAGTAATGAAACGTTTGCCTAAGTTGCACACGAAAAGTATTTTAAAATCGGCCACTTCAAAATGCAGCTTGAGTGAGTTTCTGCAACTTGCATTTCATGACTCTTTGGTACGCGTAAAGCAGGCAGTTGGATCTAAAGTTAAATAACTGAAAACATAACAATCAAGCATGCTGTTTCGCATCAAATCACTGTCATTTCTGGCTGTGATCCTTAACATCTGCGTATCAGCTTTCGGGTCGCCTACTGCGAGCATAACATCGTCCTCGTCTTGCCGCGTGCCTGCCATTTGTGGTGACGGATATTCTGCGCAGTGGCAAGAAATCGAACTTGGTTCAGCAAAAGTTGGACCTCCTGCAGGACCAAGGAGAGGCCTAGTTAGTACTTGTTGTCCTTTATCAGACCTTGAAACGCAGCTGTTTTGCACTGTAGACATAAGAGATGCTAAAGTTTCCTAATATGTTGCATGATAATAAACATGTAAATTTATGTAGTGTTCCTTGCTGTAAAACTGCTCTTTTTCATTAGAATTTTGCAAATAAGATATAAACGCGTAGGTTTATTAGTTAAACTTGTGGTAACAAATCGAAAGCAATGACATCAAAATATTCATTTTCCGGCAGTGGTGGATGTAGACTTGCTGTTTGCTGAGAAGTAAGAAAAGATGTGGTCAAAAATAGCTCGTTTTATAGAAAAATAGGTAAATAGGACGATAGCTCAGTGGTAGAATTCCCGTCTCCTTATTGATAGCTTGAGTGTTATTGATTCACCGCTACTGAGTGAATCGATACTGCCACGTGTGGAAATTAGAATTTTAGGGCCTTTCCTCAAAAAAGTGCCCCAAAATATCGCCACTGCGAAAATTTGTTTTCGTTTTGTCTGGGAATTTGCTTCTGTGTGAAAGTCCCTTTCGCACTGCAAAATGGTTTGAATTCATTTGATTTTAAATTGTTCTTTGTCTACACATTAAAGTTGTTGAGGAGCCCTTTTGGCACACTTGCACACAATTTTGCTTTATTTTGGAAAACATATGAATTGCTTCAGGGCTTATTAAATGTGGCTCTAGAGTGGTTTATTAGTTTTTTAACAAAACAATGCGAAAACTTATTGCAAAACTCTCAAAGGGGGGCCGACGGCATCTCTGAAAAAGGGGGTGCCCCAGGCGACCGCCTCCCTTAACATCAACCCCTGGGTGCAGTCAGCGCTCCTTGAGCAAAAGGTTTCGCCTCAATCGCCCCGGCAAGGTTCAATTTCAGGCATCGGCCTGCTGCCAATTTCCGTCACCCAAAATCAAATTAGAAAGAAAGTGAAAATCAACACTGGTCATCGATTAAAGACGGAATTTGTGGCAAAGGGTAGTTGTGGTTTTTTTTGGGGGGCAATTCCATCAAAGTGCGCCCTTCTGCATCCACCACTGTTAGTTGATATACAGTACGTCAGTCCATTTACAATTTGAAAGACTTTCACGAAAAAGTTAAATTTGGGTATTTTGTGCCATGTGCATTATAGAAATAATAGTTGATGCTTGTAACTACATCTTCTTTCACGATAAAAAATGTTTTATGAAAAGTAATTACGCTTTGCAATGCAGCGGTTGTCGTCAGAATATCATGCTTTGTGCTTGTAAAAATTTATAGTTGAGCGCTTTGCTGTTACTGAAACACGAAGTTTTCGTGCTATCATTAAAATACTGGTTCTGCGCAGAAAAAACTGAAAGTGGGTGTTAACGAAAAATAATTATCTGTTTTGTTTGCAGAAGTTGTCAAATGACTTCCGCATGAGATACCTCCAAACTACTGGGCAACCTGCAACGACAGGTATGATTGTTGCTCTGGCAAAACGTCTTTAGTTATTAGTTCATTTTTTCGTTCAGTAAAGCAATCGGAATTGTTACACTTCGTTTCGCGTAATTCGGATTTTTTAGCTTGTATTCATGTATATTTAATAACAGTGTATGAAGCTTATGTTCAACATTTTATCAATTTAGAACTTCTTTGCTTTTTATACGTACGGCCACACTTCGTTGGTAATATTCTCAATCAAGATAAGTTGTCCAACTCTCTCACAACGTTTTCATCAGTGGCTAGTGAAGCTCCTCCGCGGGAAGCTTTCAAATCTAAAACACCCCCCAAAACAGAACTTAATTGACTGATGCTAACAGTGCAGCACTTGTTTTGTTGAAGGCTATCTCGATCCATCATTCGAAGCAAGACTGTCTGCGCTGGAAAGTAAGCGGAAACTGTTGCTCAGTATTTAACTTGATTTGTGCAGTTTGCTTTTTTTGTAAAACAACGGAAGAGAACGAACTTTCGAAGTCTTGCAATTCTTCGTGAGCAATGCAAGAGTAAAACAATTGCATTTATATCTGTGGTTGTTTTTGCTTTGCCCGAAAGCCTTGTACACTATTTTGAGATGATGAAAAAATGTTGTAAACTGATCTTTTTATTTAAGATTTAGTCTGGCGTGACGATTTCGCTGCGTTCATACATTGTGGTACATAAGGCAGCTTCATGTTTGAGACAGAATCATTACACTCGGTCTATACAGCATAACAGCAATTTCTAACCAGGGGGAAATATTCGGGGACTCGGTGATTGCTTCTCAGACAAGAATTACTTTCAAAGATTAGTTATTCATAGTCCTCGATGCGCCATTCTGACAGCAGTGCAAAAGAGTTATTTGAAAACCACAGCAGTCTGAATGTCTCTCACCGCGAAGTACAGTCCCTCCAAACTCTAAAGCATTGTGAATCCCGGCCCTGAGTTTTTGCAGCAGAACACAGACTTGAGTCATTTTGTATCGACTGTGGTATGTTTGTAGTAGAAAACCACACAAACATTCGTGAATTGCAGACTTTCTCAACAACAAGATCATATTGTCGTGGATTTCGTTTCTTTGACTTTGATGCCCAGTCTGCTAACGACTGGGCAGCTCAGTGGCTGTAATCCTAAGTTTTAACAAGCATGAATTGCTCGGGCTGGCTTGAAATTTTCTCGCCGCGATCATCCACTCTTGCAGAGGTATTGCCATGCACACATCACTTTCAGGATGACTTTGCATAACACGAGCCAGCAGTGAGCGTTTTAGTCCACTAACTCTAATAGCATCCATATACCTATTGACTCTTTTAAAAGAAAGTGGTTCAACATATCACATTTGAACATTTGCTTCAACTAATAAATATTTCAATCAATTCATATTTCTCGCGCGATCAGCAAAATAGTAAAATGCATACGCGATGAAAACTTCAAATAAAACCTCCAACTGCAAAACAGCTTAACAGCGTCAAAGCAAAAAACATGTTCATACGACTGCGTCCAATTCGCTTGAATGCTATTCGCGAGCAAATATTGCTCTTATACTCCCTAGTCATGATCAGTTACATCCACAGTTCTCAAACTGAGCGTCGCGACGCCCTGGTGCAACGTTTTAATTTTCCAAGGGCGTCGCACAAAAGTAAAAGTCAGTGCAGTTTTATTCAACGAGCTAATAACAGTAAAATTCAGTGCAGTTTTATGACTTTACAAAAGTACATTGTTCAAGTGCGATTATACCAATAGTGGATAGTCGATTTACTATCTCATGACTATACACTGCAGACCCGATATAACATGGATGTCGGGATCCACAACATCAGACCGCGTTATAAGTGAGTCGCGTTATACCGAGGTATTTTATTACGTAACATATGGTATACAGTCATGACCAAGAACGTATATTTCCATGACAATGTGATGTTTATACTAAAAACGAGTCCAGGGTTGACTGTTTCAGTGCTTGTGTATCATTTTTCCTTGCGATCTCTCCTATTTCTTTCAAGTGTAGGACGTGAATCTTGTCCCATTCTGACACTCTAGCCACGGGGATATACCTAACATACGTGGTCTGGATTGTGACAAAACCGTATGCGACTGCGCATTTTGAGATGTTTGAAATTATTTACCTAAAACTACTGTATCGCAGCAAATCAGTTATGAAATCGGGGTCCATACCCAAACCGCGTTACATCCGATTCCGCGTTATATCGGATCGCGTTATATCGGGTCTACAGTGTACGTAACGGCATAACGGCATTGCTTAGCAAAAAATGTTTACTCATAAACGCATTGCACAATTTTAGTTTACTTTGCGTCAGACAAAATAAAAGCTACACAACAGTAGTCATTTACAAAAATAATCAACTTGCTGAATGCTTGGCTTAGAATGAAATTTTATTGAATTGGCTTACTTGTGTGATATCTTAGCGAAATTGAAATAACTCATCATTTCTATGCAAGGGCCGGATAAAAGTATGCTTGACGTATCAGATAAAATTGCGGTGTTCGTTTAAAAGCTGTCGTTGTGGAAGGAAGATATAACAAACGTGTCTGGAAGTTCTTAGTAGTTACTATAACTTGAACAAAAGTACAAATCAAACGAAACTTCAGGGTCGTTTTTATCGCGTTTTTATCAGTTACATATCCAAAAAGTTGATAATGTGTGTCTTTATATTAACATTTTATTGCTGGTGCGTCGCAGGTCCAGCAAACTTTTCCAAAGGCGTCGCAATGAATAACGTTTGAGAACCACGAAGTTACATTTCAACCTCCATGCACAGCTGAAACTATTAGCTGAGCAGAATGCGCGCGTGGTACTCCGTCAGACTAAAAAACAACATAAATGTTATCAAAGCGCTGATAGCATGAAATTTCACCTGCACTTACAGAGTGAAGGAAATCGTTGCAAATAAATCAGAGGCTACTGCAGGTCATCAGCGTCATTCGGGCTCATCATATTGTAGACTTCGGATAAGGTTTTGTAAATGTTATATCTACGAGTATACATGAACTTTAGTCTTCTGCTTTTGATGGCAAACTCGTGTAACATCTTCTCGTGCACCTTCCTCTTGTTGTCTAAGTCGTTCAGGATGCTACATAATTATAATTGCTCTGCGACATAACGTACGTAATGATTGATGAGGAATTCTGAGGAAAAATCGCCTTTTGATAATGCCAGTTAGTCTTTTACACTTACCTGACTCTTACATTAGCTGGGGTCACTGATAATTTTTCGTTCCTTGAAATTACTGTGGAACGGAAACCTTTCCAATACTGAAAATCAAATACTAAGCTCTACTGAAATCCATTGCTTTCAAAATACATTGAATTTTAATTTGTCTGCTGCGAATGATATTTTTGACACAAGTGATTCGTCCTCTAAGTTGACAGCCAGACACCGAACGAAATTATATGAACTGCAGCCAGGATCAATGAAAAGAGCCCGAGTTAGTGACTTGACTTAGTGAAAGTCGGTGCTATCAGAAATTTTCGAAGAAATCAAGTACCGGTTTTACAACGTGAAAAGGTTGCATGCCGGTGTCGCCACTGAATCGAATATTTCCTCGCAGCGTACACGTATTACATTTTTGCGACATCTGTGTGATCAATGCCACAGCTTCCAATGAACCACATTCTTTGAAGCTAAATTTGCGCGTGTGAGGTTAAATTTGGACGTCAGGGGATAAGGAGATGTGTACCACGGTCTAAGTAGCTGATTCGTGCTGTGGAAGAGTTGCACAGAATTACTATGTCGTAAATCATTGATCTGGCTATGCCGTCAATTACTACGTCGCAAATCATTGATCTTGCTGTGAGCGTTACGTGCTCGTCACCACAGGCAATAAAGGGCTCCAATGCTGTTACTGAAAATGTGCTTGCCTGAAATCACCTACAGTTAGTAGCATTTGACAGTAATGGCATTTTTTGCATTAAAGTGAATCAGAACAACCTTTCTCCAGCGAAACCTATCGTTAATTTAATAAGTTTGTGTTCCGTGTAAAAAAGGAAGTGTGTCAGTTAGCAAGCGTAACGAATGAAAAAGTCTCATAGAAGCTCATGAGTTGATACTTTTCTGCAGGGAAATTGGAACAAGCCGAACAGCAGATATCACGAATCACAGGTTAGTTTTTTGACGCGAGCAATAGCTGTATATTTCAGGACATTGCAACAATTACGTTATTTTCGAAACACCCGAACGTTGCAGAGTGCATGAAGTTAGCATGACATTGCAGTTTATAATGCAAAAAAAGATCATAAATTCACAATAAAATTGTTCGACGTACAAGAGATCCACAAGAGTGAAAAAATCACGAAAAATTAAAAACTGCCAGTTAATAACATTTTTGCAGACATGCTTCATTTAATTGCCGGTTTCAACGGATTTTTGCAGCACTCTTTAATTTGCGATTGTTTCTTCTTGAAAAAACGAAATGCAAAAATATTGTTGTGATGATAAAATATACTAAGACAACAACATTGTCATTTTTTACGACAACAGCCTAAAAAGGAAATCCTAGTTCATAGCGTGAACATGTATCAGTAGAATGTCCAACACTTACACACCAGCACACGCGAAATACACCCAGGTGACGCGTATACGTATCGCGACATGCACATGCTACAAGTATTTGCGATCTTTCCAAAATAATTTTGTTATTATTGAGCAAATGGATAATAATAATTTGTGGTTTCGCAAAAAATATCCTTTATCAAAGTAGTCAAAGTGGTGATCAACTTTGACCAGGTGCAAAGGAGTGGAACGACGCTTACGAAGCTTCAAACGGTTATCAGTATCTGTTAGTATCCAATGTCGACAGCTACCGTGTCGGCGAACTCGTTTGCAGATCACTGGGGAGTCATGTTGCATACGTAGGCATGCGCAACGAAACCGTTTTCAGGTGAGTTGATACTTCTTCAAATATCTGTGCTGGGTGTTTTCAAACTAGACCTACTACTACTACTACAGTTTCAACATTCCAGTCTATTTTGGTGACCTTCTGAAAATGGAGGTGCAAGTTTTGCTGCCCATCGCGGCCATAACTTCCACGTGAACTATTAAACAGGCACATACAAATCGCGAATAACCACAAAAGTACTGATTTTGAAACACGAATTCACCACAAATTATGCCTGATCCAGTGTCAACTAAATGAGCTGTAGCCGTTTTTCTTTTTTCAGATAAAGTTACAGCACAGATAATAAATTGGTTTATTTACCATCCTGCAGGGAAATAATGTTAATGGTGGTGCGGTTCCAATCGAAAATCTACATCGGACTAACTGACTTGTCAAACGAGGGTGTGTTTGTGTGGGGCGACGGATTGCCAGCAAGCGAGGGTTGGACCAACTGGCAGGAAGGAGAGCCGAACAACTTTGACGATGAAGACTGCGCAAGGATACGTTATGCAGATGGCCTGTGGAACGACAAGAGTTGTGCCCAACCTGGCCAAGTTCTTTGCGAAAGACGCAAACCGACCGAATTCTAAACAAGACGGCATTGCTATCTTGCTTGGATTTTTTGTTGGTCTTCGAAGAGAAATAAATTTCTTTGTGCATAGCAAATTTTGACTGTTAGTTCTTGCGTAGTTTGTTAATGTCTTCGAATGTTTTATCATTTACATCTTTCGGGCAAAGAATTCATTGATCAAAGCGGAGAGCCCGTTATTCTCGAACGTTGGAAAGTTTTAAGAAGTTTGAACAGTGTGGTCTGTTTCAAACGTCAACTTTATGCAAACTAAATATATTTGATGTTGCGTTCCTTTAACTTCTCTTAGTGATCGTTAACTTTTTTCGGAGATATTCCCATAAACATCACAGCTTTCTTATGTTTTCACTGTACTTATAGAAACAAAGCATTTTTTTCATTAATGTTTCACAACTTAAATTTGCCTAAAGTGCAACCCATTTCAGAGCGTTTAATACTGGCACACCATTATTTGGTATATCCCTGGTCAGGTGCGGCTTCAGCCAGTAAGGCTACGGGGGGAGATTTCAGTAATCTTTGGTGGTCACGTCTCATAACGGCTTCGCTGCTATGAGAGGGATGAAGTATACTTCGCAACACTGCTGTGACAAAACAAAAGACGACAAAATGGCCTTTATATCGCGAATGCTATTTTCCAAATTGTACAAAATCATGGTTAATAAAGTCACTTGCGTAACTTTTAGGTGGGGCGATCGCCCCACCCTAGATCCGCCCCTGTCCCTGGTCACTATTTGCCTTTAAATCTTGACAGACGTGGGTTGTCAAAAACTACTCACTTGCTTTTCGTCGCCATACACTGTTTTCATCGAACCGTGACCGTCAAAACCAAGAAGCGTAACACACGTCATTGCCAGTTTGGCTTTAAACATTTAGAAACTCGCTGCAGTCAGATTAGGGTCTTCTCATAGGACCCTAAGACGTTCCAGCCTATGACAAAGATTTGTTTTGGTTTTGGAAAATTCAGAGCAAGTGGTTACTTCACCTTAGCCAGACCAAGGATCTCACTGTAAATATAAGAAAGTGACAGGAACCAAAGATATTCATCAGAAACCAAATAAAAGTATAGCTTTTTTTAAAAACTGACCCTTACTTCAGAAAAAAGTGACTTCATGCTGTAAAAAGATTCAATTAAACAACTTGCTGATATTTGTTCGACACCAAAATACAGCAGATGTCCACCCTTTCCTTTTTTGCAAAGCATCAATCTGTCTCTTTCCTGCTCAAGAGCTTCAAATAAATATTCTGGACGGTTTAGCTTGGTTATAGAGGATTAGATATAGCCTAACGCATCAGGAAATTTTTTGCTTAATTTTGAAAATTTCTTACGTGGGTGGTGAAGAGCATCGAACGTATTCGAAGAGCTTTTTTAAAGTTTTTAAGAACTGTTAATTCCAGAATATTCGAAAGATCATCTGCCAAAATTTATATAGACTTTTTTCAGCCTAAGACACATCTTTTGTGTTAAACAGTGGTTTTCAACCTTTTTTCATGCAGCGACCCATTTTGCAACCCAATTTAACCTAATTGCCCCCTTCCGAAAATTTCCAGTCAGGCACATGAAATGCAGTTGTGTTTGCACAATAGAAAATCACAATGGCTACAAAATAACGTACGATATCACTACGTTGAACAAAGACTCATTTAATTAAATGCATGCACATGGCAGCATCAGTGAGAGAGACTCGTGTCGTACACAAATCACTCCACACTTCACAGCACAAACTCCCAAATTAGCATATCGAATTTACAAACACAGCGCGTTCTTACGTCACAAAGTTATTCATGCGCTGCCAAACGCAACAGTACTGTAATGGTCATAACCAGGGTTGCGGAGTCAGAGCCGGAGTCGTAAGGAATTGGATGTTTTTGGGTGGAGTCGGAGACGGATTCCTAACAACACTGGGAATCGGAGTCGGATTTTTTGTCCGAGTCCGACTCCGGATGCCCAGTTGGTTCATCTTTTACATCACGCTCCTAAATTGGAAATTCCTGTTGAAATGGTACAATTTATTTTGAAACTTTTGTTGAAACAGAAATTTCTTGCTGTGTACCACGATTTCGATTGATTTTANCAGCCAAATTTCATTCCCTTTATGTTAAGGAGTCGGAGTCGGAAATTTTGGAAAGGTCGNTGTCGGGAGTCGGACAATTTGGAAACTCGGAGTCGGAGTCANGAGTCAGGAATTTTGAAAAGTNGGAGGAGTCGAGAGTCGGAGTTGGATATTTTACCTCCGACTCAGCAACCCTGGTCATAACCACACTCGAAACTTTGTAATGGTCATAATCACATTTATAACAATTTTAATAAAAAAGTACGCTATCATTTTTGCCAGGTGATCCTATTATTTTGGCTACGACTAAAAGTGGTTCTATATACGAAATATAAAACATAGAATTATGAATATTTTTATCAGAAGCTCTCGCGATCCCCTAGAAAAATGCCAAACGAGCCCCAAGGGGTTCGCCAACCCAGGTTGAAAACCACTGTGTTAAAGCTTTTAGGGCTCACACCAGAGTGATCCACTTAGTGTTGTGGACCCCTTGTAATGTAACAGCAATCGGNGGTCCACTAGCACTTTAAACGATTAAAAACTAGGCGTATCCATAGGAATGGGATTTGTGNTATGGAGTTGTGCAGCGTGGAATTTAAATTTGTCTNATGTCCCAGCGTTAGTAATTTCACGTCACATAGCAAGAATTTTGTGAAGTTGAATACTATAATTATACGCACAAAGCCCAGTAAGCATTAGTACAGGCTCAGCGCCGTGGGGGTAGTGGTGCGAGGCCCCAAAAATATGGTTGTTGAGTCATCTTTCGGGTGGCAACTAAAAGGCATCACCCATTATATTGCCCCCTTAATTGGATGTTTTGGGGTATTTTAGTAACGACTCTGTAGAACAGTGTATCCCAACCTTTTCAGGGTTGCGGCACCCTACGGAGAAGAAATATAATTTGCGGCCCCCAGAGACGAAACATAGCAATTTGCTGTAAGATTTGATGATATTTTGAAAATATATTTTTAATGGTATGACAGTTTTTTTAAGGACAATGTTAGGTACCTGGTATGGACCTGAAGGGACCCGATTTCTCTGATTCTAAGGACCCGATTTTCTCTGATTCTAGGGACACGGTGATAATTTTCTCTGATTCTAGGGACCCGAATCGGGTCCTTAAAACACCTTAAAAAACCCTGGGTATGTTGGAAAACGTGATAACTTGCGGCACCTCTAAGTATTGTAAATGGCACCCTAGGGTGCCGCGGCACCACCACTGCTGTACAGGCTAGACATTGGAGGCATACGTGATATAATGTACTTCATATTACTAGTTTTGTAGGAATCATGTCGGATGGGACTGTCCCAAGATGCCAAATAGGTGTTTAAACCTACTATTAGAAATTCGCATTAGGACTACTGTTCAATGTGAACCACCGCTTCCTTTGCTAACGAAGGATTCAAATCGGATTAGTTTTCTTTCAGCTTTGGGGCAAGCAGCGGTTATCCCATATACTGTAGATAATTTTGCTTGTTGTAAAGTAGAGCATATGACAGAATTATTAGACATTTTACCAAACACTTGCTGCGAAACAAAACTACTTCATCATTCTCATTGATTTTCCTTACACTAATGTCTGCTCAGCAGGGAAAGGCAGATATTCGAAATTTACAAACATTTTTTGCCACATCTATCATTGAAACGGGCTTCTAGTTAATATGATTGTAAGAGAAACACTTGAAAATCTTCTTCGAACCTTTGTTTGCAGGTTCTACTACAGGATATTTTGAAAAATTGAAGCACAAGAAACTAGCAGTTGTATCCCACTTCAGCACCTGTTCATGGTTTTCGTTGAGTGTTCGAAAATCGGTTTTGTTGCTCTTGGCAAACACAAACAGTTATAAACTTGCATCACTAATCCAAAAACTCTCTCTAAAGCGTGCTGCTGATAAA
>JGI24158J21664_10005747_pt1 | contig 16249 bp, 19 predicted proteins | sample Ectturendosymbi3_FD_21664 | JGI IMG/M metagenome (IMG submission 21664)
TTTATTTTTAATGATAACATCATATGAACATAAATCATGCAAATTTTTATTTTCAGAAGTGTGTGTATCAAACTGGTAGACCTTCGCATGAATCTGGACCAAGAAGCAGCTCTGAGTTTAAGCCAGGAGTTTGGTGACTCCTGCCTTAAACCCTAACCTAAGAATAACCCTTAATATCAAACCAAGGGTTCACAACGTGGAGTGCATCTACCCCTAGGGGTAGATTTTCCTATCTGAAAGGGCATTTTTGAGGTTAGCAATGGAAGAGAAAAAATTTTTGCATATTATTCATTTCAAAATACGCGCATTTATACATAGGTTATCAGTGAATATTATTTTCAAAATCAGTAGATGCTTATTGGTACCGTAAAATATATTTTTTTATTTTCCTCAGCCTTTTTGCCCTAAGAAATTTTAGGGGAACATGCTCATATAACAAAATGCTGAAGGGGTACATGGCCGTAGAAAGTTTGGGAATACTTGTCCTAAACCTCAGCGACAGACTACAAATGAAAACATTGGTTGCTTTGATTCCTAACATGGTTCACTGATTTGCATGGAAACAAGTGAAACAGAATGTTGGCAGAACNGTAAAATGGAGAGAACAGCAGCAAAAATATTCGTTGTTAGATTATGAAACTTTGCAAAAAACAATAAATTTTTGGCGAGCAGACTGCAGCNGCCTGGATTGCGTCATCGCTAAAAAAATTGCTAGCGGACTGTTTCAAAACCTCTAGTGGANGGCCCGAAGACTGGACCGTTAGCGGCCTGTGCCATCTCTAGTTCAAACCCACGATTCGGCAAGTCATNTGCAATGAAAAAACAATTTTTTGGTTGGATTGTGGATTTTTTGTGAGTGATGTTATAAGTGAAAATGTTTTTTTGGCCCACTTCATCTGGTCCTAGGCCCAAACCGCTAGATGGTAGTATTTCACAAGTTTTTATTGGACACTAGGCTAAGAGTCTTTTGATACTTAGGATTGCTTGCTGGGTTTTGGGTTCAAAAGTAATGACCTAATAACAACAATTAATGATTTATCCACTAATTAGAGATTTAATGATTTTGATTTTGGGCCATACCTTTTGAACCAGAAACGCTAGAAAGTCAATCAAGGGCTCAAAAGACTGGTATTCTAGCTTACTTTCCAATGAGAACTAGAGCGAAATACTTCCACCTAGCAGTTGGACCCTAGGCCAGGTAACATGAGCTAAAATGGCCAAAAACCTACCGCACTTATGATGTCACTTACAAATAAACGAAAACCCCAAACCAAGACTGAGAAAGTTTTCGAGTGGCAATTGTGAAAATCTTCATCTTTCGAGCCCTTGATTGGCCATCAAGCATTAGTGGTTCGCAAGTTATGGCTAAAACTCAATTTTTGTTTGCTATTTGAAATTTCAAATGAGCAGCAACCTGATTCCAGCCTTGAATAAGAAAGTGTAATGAAGGATTTGAATGAACATCCAAGTAAGAGATCAAGTAGTTAGTGAAAGACACTAAGCATGAATGTATGGTGGTCACTGCAGTCTTGACTGGGGAGCAGCACTTTGATGGCAATGATGATACATTTGCACTGAACTAAGTCAATAAGAGCTCAATACGAATCCATTATCTGCAGTGCTGTATGGTTTGTAAATTAATTTATCAATTAACCATGAGATAGTTGGATGCTGAGTTATTTAACTTATTTGAACGCTGTTAATCATGTGATTACTTTGACTGCAGTGAATTGGAGTTTTTATTAACTTAGTTAAAAGGTTGATCCGCAGTGACTCATTCTGGGTTAGCCAGCCAGTACATGACTTTTGGACCATTATAAAAAAGTGTTAACGTTATACCAAGTGAAGTTAAGAACAAATGATGTAATTTGATTTTTTTGTGCTGTGCAGCGATTGCACATGTTAGAAAAATAACAAAATGCCTTACTTCGTTTTATTCATGCCTTACAGATGTTGTCTGGTTTTAATTGTCAGGTATCTTATTTCTACTGATACAGGGAATGCTGAAGATGGTGCGTAAATATATTCCATGTTGTTGCTTAAAGTGTGCATTGAATAAGAAAGTATTCTTAAACCCTGATTTCTACATTATGTTAGCAGAATTTCAGGAATTAGGTTTTGCGTTCTAAGTGTTTAGCACAACTTTGTTTGCAATCTTGTGTGAAGTTGACATTCCTGTCATCATGGCTCAAAACCTTCCTATCAAGTTCCAGGAACACTTGCAGGTATTTAATTTAAATGCAATTTGAGTCATTTTATTTTGTAACCCTCACTGTATTTTGTTGAATGTTGTTTGTAGGCGGTGTAAATCATGCTCTTTTTTCTAACTTTTTCAGCTGCAAAATATTGGCATTAATGCTGCCAACATCGGTTTTTCAACTTTGACCATGGAATCTGACAAATATATATGCGTTCGTGAGAAAGTGGCTGATCAAGCACAGGTTGTCATTGTTGATCTTGCTGACTCTGGTAATCCTATTCGGCGTCCCATTTCTGCTGAATCTGCTATCATGAACCCAGCAAGCAAGGTCATTGCATTGAAAGGTAAGTTTGATCAGTTCAAGTGTTTGTACTTCTTATGGGTATTAAAGACAATGCCAGTACAAAAGTAGCTCCTTGTTAAGAAAAAGTTTTCAAAAAGATTCTTGTAATAGCTCCTTGTTGCACCTAAATCTTTGGTGCTCCTGTGTTAAATTATATTTCTGGAGGGAGACAGGGGTAGTATATGAAATTTATACAACCTCTGCTAGATGTGATGCTTCCACACAAAGCCATGGCTGTTCGATTTCGGAGCTAGATTTTTTCAGTCTTTGATCAAATTTTTTTTAATTCCTGAAAAAAATTAACAAGGCAATTCGGTCATAATGTCTGAAAAGGTGGGCTAGTGAATACTGTTATAGCGAGTTTTAATGCTATTATGAGATAAATTTGACTGTTCAGCCAAAAAAAACTGGGCTTGAAGATGCAAATGTGTGATCTGAGACCCTTGACCAGCATCCTCAGGTTGCCTCCCAGCCAGTCTTATCTTGCTTCAGGAGGCGGTTATGAAAAGCAAACTTCAGCATATCAGGTGCTGGTGGTGGCAAATGCAAAATTAATTTTCCCAGAATTTTTTTATGAAAATACAAATAATTGTACATGACTCTTGTGTCATTTAAATATGCTCATTTCGCTTGTCAAAATGGCATTTAAACATTAAAAAATTGCTTATAGCTCTTGTAGAAAGTAGACAGCAACATCTGATCTCTGAAGTTGGTTATGGAAGCCTGTTATTAGAATTCAACTCAAGTTTTTTTTAACATTTGTAGCAAATTTGTGTGGAAAAAATGCTGAATATTTAACAATGGTATTGTCAAATGTTATTGTAAAATGACTTTAGATCAAATTTTGCAAACCTTGGCACAAATAGACGACATGTTTCATCCAGTTGCGTTTGCTGCTTCGCTTGCAATTTACTAGTGTTCTGTTTGCTGAATTAATTTTTCATATACTGTACAATGATGCATGTACAAATATATTTTGCAGGTAACAACTTACGGCATGGTCTAAGAAAAATAGTTGAATGTTTCAACGTAGTTTCCTGTTCATAATTCATTGTGAAAAGCACTTGGATGACTTTCATCTAGAGCAGGGGTCACCAACCTTTTTGAAACTGAGAGCTACTTCTTGGTACAGATTCACGCGAAGGGCAAACAGTTTCATACGCACACTTCTGAAATAAAAATTTGCGATATATGTCTTCAATTGTGTTATCAATAAAAATTAAAGGCATGCATCAATGTGAAGACACTGATCATGTTTATGCTATTGTCAGAACAAGCCCGCGGGCACCACGTTGGTGACCCCTGATCTAGAGTGTAATGTTCATCGTAGCAACCAACCTTGCTCAAATGTTAAAATCAAGGCATGGCTGTGTTGGTCCTGCAAAAAAGTTAGAACACAAGGATTAGCTTTTGGAGTAGTGCAGTGCACAAGCCTTGTGAATCATCTAAATGAATTAGTTGCACTCAACCCGGAGTCACGCTGTTAAATCAACTACGATCTGCCGCTCGAACGACCAGACTGCAGTTTGAAAAAAAAACGACAAGAGCAAAGTTCCTGAAAATATCTGGATTTTGAATGTTTATGGATAACGAATGTGGTTTTACTGCTAGATGTTTTTAGCAGCAAACTTCCTTAACGGGAAGTTTTTTGATATTCAATTAATCAATTCCCGTTCTGCTTCAATGCACCTGTAGGTGGCGTTGTCAAGTGCTAACGTAAGAACTGACATGGTTGACTTGCTCTCTACAGCTGGCCGCACTCTACAAATCTTTAACATGGAGATGAAGTCGAAGCTGAAAGCTCACACCATGAACGAAGATGTTGTTTTTTGGAAATGGATTTCAACGAACATGGTTGGACTGGTCACAGAAACATCAGTCTACCACTGGAGTATGGAAGGTATGACCATGTGCGTTCTACCTCGCCTGTAGTATTAAGAAAAATTGTTCTTTACGCCACGAAATAATTAAACCCAAAGCGCCTGCAACCGATCACAATTAGTTGATTTGCTCCGCAGGAGATTCACAACAACCGACCAAAATGTTCGACAAACACACGAGCCTGGCCAACTGTCAAATCATTAACTACAGGTAGTACTGCTCTGCAGATGGATACATAAACAGTGCTTGCAATGATTATCACGAAGTATGTTTCATCACTTGCCTTGTGGGAGTTATGAATTAATGTCATACGTTGGTAGTTTCTCGAATTTGGTGAACAAGCGTTTTNTGNGTTGCAAGGGTCGCCAACAATGTTGTTAGGTTATAAAGCATTTTACATTTTGATATGACCCTGTTTTTCCTGCGTTAACAGAACTGATGCGAAGCAAAAGTGGCTCCTGTTGATCGGAATATCGGCCCAGGCCAATCGCGTGGTCGGAGCCATGCAGCTTTACTCTGTAGAGCGGAGAGTGAGTCAGCCCATCGAGGGGCACGCGGCTTCATTCGCACAAATGAAGTTGGAAGGCAACAAAGTAACATCTCTCTGTGACGTCACTGTAGAACCCCCTCGATAAGTGCCGTGTGCGACTTGTGCTGTGTTATGTCTACAGGAAGAGTCGACTCTCTTTTGCTTTGCTGTTCGTGGAGCCCAAGGGGGTAAACTTCACATCATCGAGGTTGGGTCTCCCCCTGCCGGAAACCAACCCTTCCCCAAGAAAGCGGTGGACGTCTTTTTCCCCCCGGAGGCGTCGAACGATTTTCCAGTTGCCATGCAGGTATGTTGATCTCCCCAACGTTGAATCTTTTCATTCATGGGTTGCCTTCTCGCAACAGCGCTTCATATTTGCAACACGCATTTCGCCTCCACGATATTTCTTGGCATCTTAAACGTTGTTGTCGCCCCAGGTTTCCCCAAAACACGGCGTAGTGTTCGTGGTCACAAAGTACGGATACATTCACATGTATGACCTGGAGACGGCGGTCTGCATCTTCATGAACAGGATCAGTGCTGACACGATATTCGTCACTGCCCCCCACGAAGCGACAAGCGGCTTGATCGGCGTGAACAGGAAGGGACAGGTTTGTGGCTGCTGTTGTTGTTGCCGTGGCGGGAGAACCTGCGACTTTGTGGGCGTTAAGTTCCTGTTGTGTAAAAAACACGAAGTTAAGGAAGGGCCATCGACTTTGATGATTGTTTAGGTTTTGTCAGTCTCCGTTGATGAAGGCAACGTGGTCCCGTACATCACATCCACTCTACAAAACCCGGACCTCGCATTGAAATTTGCCGTTCGCAACGACCTGGGAGGAGCCGACGAATTGTTCAAGAGGAAATTCAACACTTTGTTTGCTCAAGGAAATTACGCCGAGGCGGCCAAAGTGGCAGCAAACACACCCAAGGTATGTTGTTGTTGCATTGCGTTGTTCACATCAAGTTGCTGTAAAAGCGTAACAACATGCCCTTCCATTTTTTCGCAAGTGCTGTATGACTCTCCAACGCTTTACCACCATGTCAGTGCAGCAACAAGGGCAGGTGTGAGTTCCTCAGCACCAGTGGGCGTCGTCGCCAAGCCCCGCGTTCACTGGTCGCTTCGCGTTTTCCCGTTTCACAGATGTTTTGCGTCGTTTAATTGAACATTCAGCATTGCAGCATTGTGTTTTTTCATTGTTGCGTCACTGAACAGTAGCAATTGTCTGGTCGCGGAGCGAGAAAGCAATAGAGGAAGTGCGCGCCCGCAGTGCCAGGCCCTGCCGCGCGGACCATTGTTTGCTCTCAATCATTCACAATCGTCTCACCGCCAACCCCGCGCTGCAGCAAGTTACTGATTACTCCACCGGCCTGACCGGCTGCCCTGCTTTGAATTGAGCAACAATTGCGCTGGCATTTAAACTGTTTAGCCTCACTGCAAAGATAGAACGCATGACGGTTTGGCGGCTTTAAGCACGTAATGCTTGTCTTTCTACTCCGGTCCAAACTGAGCGTTTCGCCTGTATTTTGTTGTTGCTGACGTCACTCGTGATGATGTCTCAAGTTAGGAATCCACCGTTCAGGCAACTCCTTCGTCTTGATCTGCCACAAAGCGTCAGGTATCCTTCATTTCACAGCACTTTGCTGTGCATGGTAGCGTCGTAGCGACATATTTGCGATATAATCATATATTTGCAACTCACTGAACGCAGGAAACGTTACAACGGCGAACGTACTGACATTTTGCTTTCGTTGCCAGGGTATTTTACGAACCACAGAAACCATTCAGAAATTCTTGTCCGTTCCTATGCAACCGGGTCAAAGTTCACCACCACTGTTGCAATACTTTGGCATCCTACTCGACCAAGTAAGTTTGCACGCAAATTTTTTGTTATTTCGCAACTGGTAATTATTACTTCAGCAATGTGTGAATTAACAACAGTCCGGAAATTTTCCTCTATTTTTAATGCATGTATTATTCTCTGTACTCGGCATTGATAACTATGTGCACTTGCCCTTTATAACTCCCTGTACTCGGCATTGACAACTCTCTGTACTCGGCAGGGCAAGTTGAACAAGTACGAGTCGTTGGAGTTGTGCCGGCCAGTGCTGCAGCAAGGCAGGAAGCAGCTGATGGAGAAGTGGTTGAAGGAGGAGAAGCTGGAGTGTTCCGAGGAGCTCGGGGATCTCGTGAAGCCCCATGACGCCACCCTTGCTCTGTCGATCTACTTGCGCGCCAATGTCCCCAACAAGGTGGGGGGATGTTGCGGGGGTTCTTAGAAGCTCTATGAAATAAGCTCTTGTTTCATGATGTGATGTCGTTTACTTGTCAGTGTCGTCACTATAAACAGCTGATGGTGACGCAATACGCTTGTGACGTAGGTTATCATGTGCTTTGCCGAGACCGGGCAGTTCCAGAAGATCGTTCTCTACGCCAAGAAGGTTGGATACACTCCTGACTATGTCTTCCTGCTGAGGAATGTGATGAGAGTGAATCCCGAGACAGGGAAGCAGTTTGCGATGATGTTGGTTCAAGACGATGAACCTCTGGCCGATGTGGCCCAGGTGGGGGGTTGTGACCTGCGTTTTGATTTGACCAGTTTATTTGCTCTTTGTTTTGATTTGCTGTTTCTAAGCTTCATAAAGTTGAAATTGGTCTCCTACCTCAGTAGGAAGCAGCATATTATATGCTTTGTTGGCGACACAACCATGGAGCTTATATGACGATCGTGTTCCACTCGCAGATAGTGGATGTGTTCATGGAGCAAAACCTGATCCAGCAATGCACCGCCTTCCTCCTCGATGCGCTCAAGAACAACCGTCCAGCTGAGGGCGCCCTACAAACAAGATTGCTGGAAATGAATCTGATGCATGCCCCCCAGGTTGGTGCTTGTTCCGTGGGGGTGAGCCCCCCAGGTTGGTGCTTGTTGCGTGGGGGTGAGCCCCCCAGGTTGGTGCTTGTTGCGTGGGGGTGAGCCCCCCAGGTTGCTTGTTGCGTGGGGGTGAGCCCCCAGGTTGGTGCTTGTTGCGTGGGGGTGAGCCCCCAGGTTGGTGTTTGTTGCGTGGGGGTGAGCCCCCCAGGTTGGTGCTTGTTTCGCCCTCTGCTTGGGGAATAGTCTCCTCTGTGTACTAATTAGATTCTGTGGGATATTTTGCTAATCCTGCCGAGCCGTCCTTTGTGTAAGTAGTTCCGTTTGAAAACTGTGGGATAAGTTGTTACGGGGTACTGGGTCTCGTAACAAGGTGGGTCAGTTTAAGTGGTTAAACTGTTTTGAAAGGTCCGGTTGCCCTGGAGGTAGATAAATGTTTTAAAATGCAAGCCATTGAATTAAGTTTTTTACGCCTACGATCATGTTTCCTGGTGGTGATGAGTTGATTGTTGTGGCTTCAACTGTGGTCATGTTTGCAAATGCGCTAGTATCAACAACATACTGGTACCATCAACTGATATTGTGAGCGTCCTCCCACACCTCGTTCAGTTGCATTTACGTTCATCAACTCGTGCGATGGTGATGTCAGTTACGGCGGTTGGTGACGTTTCTTCCTTTGGACGCTCAGAACAGAGTCCAGACAACCTATGTTTTCATTTCATGTTGGAATGAGATTGAAATTTCCAGCCTTATTTTGAGCGTAATGCGCTCATGACGTGTTGGCTTGTGATTGGCAGTTCGCTGATGACGTGTTGGCTTGTGATTGGCAGTTCGCTGATGACGTGTTTGCTTGTGATTGGCAGGTTGCTGATGCGATACTAGGCAACCAGATGTTCACTCACTATGACCGGGCCCATGTGGCCCAACTTTGCGAGAAGGCCGGGCTCCTGCAACGGGCCCTGGAACATTTCACCGACCTTTATGACATCAAAAGAGCCATTATCCATACCCACCTGCTCAACCCTGAATGGCTGGTCAATTATTTCGGGAGCTTGTCTGTGGAAGACTCCTTGGAATGTTTGAGGGTGAGTTGGAGTTACTTCACAGATATATTGGAATTTATCGGTTGTTTAAATATCAAACTTATTTTAAATATCCAAATTCATGAGTTTAAATATATAAATCTTGGTTTAAAAGACAATGCTAAGATTCGATTCAGAGCGGGATTTGCATGTTAACGCTGCGTCATTCATACAATTGATGTTTTGCGAGGAATATTTCTTCTAAAACTTTAAGATTGCTCGATGATTCTGAAATACAGATGAGCTCTTACACTTCAGACTTTCTGGGCAACGTCGTCACTGACACTGTCTGATAAATCAAAGATATTTATCTAAGATTATATATCACTGACACTATCTCCCCCTCACCAGGCGATGCTGACCGCCAACATCCGGCAGAACCTGCAGATCTGTGTGCAAGTCGCCACCAAGTACCACGAACAGCTGACCACTGACAAGTTGATCGAACTTTTCGAGTCGTTCAAGAGCTTCGAAGGTAACAAGTTACTGTCTTGGTTTTAACTCAGTTAACGGCGCGAACTGACTCCCCCCACTTTCCAGGGCTGTTCTACTTCCTCGGCTCCATCGTAAACTTCAGCCAGGAGCCGGACGTCCACTTCAAATACATCCAAGCCGCCTGCAAGACTGGTCAGATAAAGGAGGTCGAGAGGATTTGCAGGGAAAGCAATTGCTACGACCCTGATAAGGTTGGTGCTCACTGGAGCGTGCAGAGGCCGTCGGGGATTTTACTTCCAGTTTGTTATCCAAGTATTTTTAACTTTAAAACGATATGGGTTTCATTCTTTTCAAAACAATCATGCGACGATAGCTGTAGCTGTAACTTGTATAAATTAGCGAATGACAATCTAAGGATGCTGATGAATGTGTTAAACAGGGGTGGGGGGGGAATATTATCACAAGCTGCAAGATTTATTGTGGATTGTTCCTGACGGGCCGCAAATAATAATTGATTTTATCTTAAAATTCTACCTTTATCGTAATACGAAGGATGAGGCTTCTTACGACGTACTATCTGCTCGTCATGGAGCTTCGTTTAGACGCGATTTTGTACTTTAACTTGGTAACGAAAATTCAGATGCGGACCGTATTTGGTCCGCGGGCCACAGGTTCCCCCCGGGCCACAGGTTCCCACCCCCTGTGCGAAATGGTTGATGTAGTTAGAAAATGAAGCTGTAAGTTGTGAAACTAAAACTCGCCTCAACATTCCTTCTTCACACATTAGCTTCTCACAGGCGTAGGCGGCCACTGCTGTTAATTCAACAATCTAAAGGATGCCTTGTTTTGTGAAATAGACACTGGCAGTGAAATCTAGAATTTGTGACCCTTTGTCTGGCATATTGTGACGTAAACACAGTAATTGCTGAGCAGTATGATGTCACAAAGGATTTGTTGTGTGCCAGGTGAAAAACTTCCTGAAAGAAGCGAAACTGACGGATCAGCTTCCCTTGATCATCGTCTGCGACAGATACGACTTCATCCACGACTTGGTCTTGTATCTGTACAGGAACAACATGCAGAAGTACATTGAGATCTATGTCCAGAAGGTGCGTTGTTGCATGTGGTTGAGCTTGAAGTGGAGATAAGCTTTGTACCTACATGTGCAAAGATGGCCCATAGTCCTGTTTCAGCAAATTCTCTTCCGTAATTCCTCTGAAAACGTCACTGAACTAAAACCGTTTGTAATACCCCAAGTTATCCGAGTATCCATCTACTTGCATGTACTCCTTGGGACATTATACTTTCCGCCAGCCTTGCCTTCATCTTGCACCGTCTCAAATAACCTTAATGTGCTGAGAGGGAAACGTGGGTTTAATTTTTTTACTTCCGTCCGCAACTGCGATTATTTCTGTTGTAATTCTGGAGTAGACTGCTTCTGGAATTTATACTGAACCTGCTCTGTCGTGGTCAACACCATTTGCGCTCACTTATGATGACACAATCACCCAATGTTATTTCAATATGACGTCATATTGATGTCCTCTTGTTCACTCCAGGTGAACCCATCGAGGCTTCCTGTTGTTGTGGGAGGACTTCTGGATGTTGACTGCCAGGAGGACGTCATCAAATCTCTCATCCTCGTGGTCAGGGGACAGTTCTCCACCGACGAGTTGGTCGAGGAGGTCGAGAAGAGGAACAGGTCAGTGGCTGGCTGTTGTTGCGAGCACGACGTCATGATTGCGATCTACTTTGTTGTGCTTTGTTTCGTCACAGACTGAAGCTGTTGTTGCCATGGCTCGAGTCGCGTGTCCACGAAGGATCGGAGGAGCCAGCCACTCACAACGCGCTCGCAAAGATCTACATCGATTCGAACAACAACCCCGAACGCTTCCTCCGGGAAAACCCCTATTACGATAGCAGGGTCGTGGGGAAGTACTGTGAGAAACGTGACCCCCACATGGCGTGCGTGTGTTACGAGCGTGGACAATGCGACGATGAGCTTATCCAGGTGGGGGGGGGGTGTGAAATGCTGGCCCTGTGTCGATCCAGTGTTTCACTCATAAAACTAATCTTTAACTCCCTCCTCCCCAGCTGTGCAACGACAACTCGCTTTTCAAATCCGAAGCCCGATACTTGGTGCGTCGCAAGGATGTCGACCTTTGGGGGAAAGTTCTGGAAGACACGAACCAGTTCAGGAGGCAACTTATCGACCAGGTGTGTGCGGTGCTTTGTACGACAGATGTACTTTGATGCGAGCAGAGTGGTTCATGACATGAAGTTGTAACTTTTCCAAGATATTGTTTTGCATTCTAAATATAAAATAAATACTCAAAAACGTGAAACGATAAATATTCAAAACATGTGGAACGATAAAGAGACGCAAATCTTTGCAACGTCACAGCGAAGGATCACGTGATCATCTGCTCTACCTGCGCCATGCCTGGACTTCAGTGATCTCTCCCCGCAGATATTAATTTATTCACTATAGCAATAGCGCTTTCACTATAGCAACAGCGTTTCGGCTTCAATCTACAACCACTCCATGAACCTTACGTCACAAACCCGACGACATTGCAGATGACGTGTTGTAACATGATTCGCAGGTCGTCCAAACAGCTCTGGGTGAAGCCCAAGACCCAGATGAAATATCTGTTGCTGTCAAAGCTTTCATGGCGGCCGACCTCCCGAATGAACTCATCGAGCTGCTGGAGAAGATAGTTCTCGACGGATCCATGTTTTCCGACCACAGGTGGATCCGTGTTTATTAGCTTCTCTCTTCTCAGCTGCATGTGACAACCTGTCCGCCATGCCATGGACAGCTGTGGATATCTGCTGCAAATGACTAATGTTTAAATATTGCATTCAGGAACCTGCAGAACCTTTTGATCCTGACCGCGATCAAAGCAGACAGCTCACGCGTCATGGATTATATAATGCAACTAGACAATTATGACGCACCGGACATCGCAAACATCGCGATCCAGAACGAATTGTTCGAAGAAGCATTCGCGATCTTCAACAAGTTTGACGTCAACACCTCTGCTATTTCTGTGAGTGCTGGTTGGGACGATTTCACTTCATTGTTGTTGTTTTTTGTAACTTGACAATGAACTTTTGACAAGTGAGATTTTTAACGTCATCAACTGAATGTTGCTCCTCAGGTGTTGATTGAACACGTCAACAACCTTGACCGCGCCTATGAATTCGCTGAGAGGTGCAATGAGCCCACTGTGTGGTCCCAACTGGCCCGGGCCCAACTCAACGCCGGAATGGTCAAAGAGGCCATCGATTCATACATAAAGGCAGACGATCCCAGCTGCTACATGGAAGTTGTTGAAGCATCGAACAAGTCAGGTGAGAAACATGAACCGTTAGCATCGCAAACCCGCTACACTTTGTCCATGTGTTGAAAGGGATCCTTCGTGTGCGTTGCATGGTTCGGATTTTCCCTCGTAATGTTATATAGTGTTGACTTGGCTGCAAGGACAGCGTTCGAATCAAACACCAAGGATGAAAACCACGTCTTTTGTCATTTCGCAGAAAACTGGGAGGACCTGGTCCGCTACCTGCAGATGGCCAGGAAGAAGGCGCGAGAATCGTACGTGGAGACTGAACTTGTCTTCGCATTCGCGAAAACCAACAGACTTGCCGACCTGGAAGAGTTCATCAGTGGTCCTAACAACGCAAACATCCAACAGGTTCGACGCGTACATGTTGCGATGTCTTTTTGTGGTGCAATATTCACTTAGTGTGTTGATGACGTGTTAACTGACGTTGGTTTGTTCAGGTCGGTGACAGGTGCTTCGACCAGCAGATGTACGAAGCTGCGAAGGTTCTCTTCAACAACATCTCAAACTTCGCTAGGCTCGCATCAACCGTTGTGCATCTAGGAGAATTCCAAACCGCTGTCGATTCAGCCAGGAAAGCGAATTCCACACGCACCTGGAAAGAGGTTGGTTTGTGTGGGGAATGTTAAGTTGCTCATCAGCGTCTGTTGCTTGTCATTGAAGCTTGAATGTCGGTGGAAGATGTGTTGATTGTTTAAGTTGAATTGTTGCAGAAGTAAGCAACATTTTCTCTCAGGTTTGCTTTGCGTGCGTCGAAGCTGAGGAATTCAGGCTGGCCCAGATCTGTGGCCTGCACATCGTGGTCCACGCCGATGAACTGGAAGAGCTGATCAACTTCTATCAGGTTCGTCTCTGATCCTCATCGTGTCCGGATGTTAACTTTCTTTCTCCCCCCATACTCGGGCAAGTAACTGGATGTGTAACTTCCTCCAGGACCGGGGATACTTCGAGGAGCTGATCACGATGCTGGAAGCTGCACTGGGACTGGAACGGGCACATATGGGGATGTTCACTGAGCTGGCGATCCTCTACTCGAAGTACAAGCCTCAGAAGATGCGGGAACATCTCGAGTTATTCTGGTCAAGAGTCAACATTCCCAAAGTAAGATAGATGTTTGAAATCTCAACATCAAAAGCATTTTTCTGTGTCATCTTAAAGTGATCGTATGTGACGTCACACACGCTGTTGCGTTGACGTCACCAAGCCTCGCTTGCAAACATGGCCGCTGTGACGTCACCATCTTCCCCCAGGTACTCCGGGCCGCGGAACAGGCCCATCTCTGGGCCGAACTGGTGTTCTTGTATGACAAGTACGAGGAATACGACAACGCAGTGGTGACCATGATGGCTCATCCCACTGATGCATGGCGGGAGAGCCAGTACAAGGACATCATCACAAAGGTTGGTTGTGCTTTGCAAAGTGTCTTGCTGCAAGCAAGGCATTGTCTTTATACCAACTTAATTTTGAAGAAATATACTTGCCCCCCCCCCACTGCTAATTGCTTCTTTGCGGAATTGCATCTTCCTCCCATGTGGTTCGAGTCCCAACTACAAATTCATCTCAGTTGGTTCATTCCTCAAATTTTCTGCCTCTTTAAGAATTTTTTGCGACGATTTTCCAAACTTTTTCACCATCAAAAATTTTCATTGCGTTGTTGTTTTCAGCTGACGTGTTTTAAGTAATACTGGAATCGATGTAAGTTATGCAAAGGTTCTAATTCATGAGCGTCATTGATGTTCGTCACAATTCTTAGAACAAGAGCCTTTGTTTGTTCGTTCACAGGTCGCCAACATCGAGCTTTACTACAAGTCCCTGCAATTCTATCTCGACTACAAACCAATGCTCATCAATGACCTCCTGACCGTCCTCTCCCCTCGGATGGACCACACCAGGGCCGTGGCCTTCTTCCGCAAAGTGGCCAGACTGGCCCTTGTTAAGCCTTACCTGAGATCTGTGCAGAACACAAACAACAAGGTCAGTGCAGCGTGTGGCGGAAACTTTGTTGCGTCATAACGGCTTTGTTGCGTCACACTTGACCTGTTCGCAGGCGATCAACGAAGCGTTGAACGACCTCCTGATTGAGGAGGAAGATTACAATGGGGTGAGGAACTCGATCGACGCATACGACAACTTCGATACCATAGCGCTCGCACAGGTGGGTAGTGCGCAACAGTGTTGTGGGGGTACTCGTCACCCCGACCATCGCCAACTCGTGTTTCTACTCTCCCACAGAGGTTGGAAAAGCACGAGTTGATCGAGTTTCGACGCATCGCCGCTTATCTCTACAAGGGCAACAACAGATGGAAGCAATCTGTTGAACTCTGCAAGAAGGACTTGCTATACAAGGTCGGTGTGCAGCTGTGTGTGTTGAACACGTACAGGTGTGTTGTTGACATCATATGTATGGTTTCTGACGTCACAGGACGCGATGACGTACGCTGGCGAGTCACGTGACACCGAGCTCGCCGAGGATTTGCTTGAGTGGTTCCTGGAGCGGCAGCGATTCGAGTGTTTCTCCGCGGGTTTGTACACCTGCTACGATCTCCTCCGACCCGACGTCGTGCTCGAGCAAGCATGGCGACACGGCATTGTTGATTACGCCATGCCTTACCTTATACAGGTCATGAGGGAATACGTCACAAAGGTGCGTCAACATCGCGCGAGTTCGTTGTTTGCTGCTTGCATCGCATCATTCACGTGCGTTTGTCTGATGCAGGGCAGGTCATTGAAATATGCAAATGACTCGCCACTGAAATATGCAAATTACTGTTATGCAAATATTTTGTGAAACACGATATTCGGTTCTCTCAAATATGAGTGTTTCACTTATAAATATTTATCTGATGACCCAACCAGAACCACCCCCATTATCCCCTTCATAACCCCCCTGTCGGGGTCAAGGTTTGATAAAAAGTCATTGGAACCAAACCATGTTTTCCAGGTCGACAAACTGGAAACATCCGAAAGCGTACGCAAGCAGGAGGAAGAGCAGACCGAGAACAAGCCCATTGTTTATGGTGAGGCAAGACCCTTCCTTGCGATTTCACTGGTAGTCGTATTTCGTGATCCATATTTTCATCGTTTCGTCGATATTTCCAGACAACCCCCAACTGATGATCACCGCGGGCCCAGCTTACCCCCAGGGCTTCGTTCCTCCCCAGATGCCTGGAATGCCAGGTCCCATGCCCGGAGGCCCGGGCCCCATGCCTGGAGGCCCAGGAATGATGCCGGGGTCAGGCTACAACTTCGGAATGTGACGCTGCTTTTATTATCCTTTAAAGAAACTTTGATTATTCCATCACAAGAAACATTTTCTTCCCATTGTTTCATCTGCAAATAAAATATTCGAAAGACGAAGATTTTTAGTGCAGAAATGGACAAAACGTATATGTTTCGTTGATGTTCGTTTGGATTTTGCTTAAGCTGCTGTTGTAATTCGAAAATGCAAAAACTTAATTCCAAAATAGATGTTCTTGAAAGCCGCTGCTGGTCTATAAGCTTGTGCGTTGTGTAACCTATTATTTCGTCACTAGCCCATGTTTGTTTCGTGGCGTCGCACGTC
>JGI24158J21664_10005748_pt1 | contig 16249 bp, 11 predicted proteins | sample Ectturendosymbi3_FD_21664 | JGI IMG/M metagenome (IMG submission 21664)
AAGTGAGAGTAAGAGTGTTATCTGAACGTGATTGGAGTGAGAGCAGAGTGAGTTTCTGTTCATGTTCAACATGTAGTTCATGCTTGCTTCTTGATGCCTGGACTATTTCGATGTTCACCAATATTTCTTTGTCTTCTCAGTTCTGGTGGTGAATCCAATCTTCTTGATTGTTGAGCATTGTTTTGTTTTGTAATACTTTATTTTAGATGTAGTAGACTTTACGTCTGCTACAGTACAAAACCAGCTTTCCTGAGGTCACCAAAAATCATGACTCGAGTCACGTTATCACTGATGTTTACCTAATACTAAGTCCCGACATCTCCGAAACAAGGTCTAAAGCAGGTAATGTTGTTCATAACAAATATCATGCAAATCGCTTTACCAACTTATTGAAAGTCAATATAGCGTATAACCACACCGGCCAACACCAGCATTCATGGTGGTGTTTCACATCATAGACAATAATATCAGCTTCATTCTCGGAAGAAAGTTTCGCAAAATAGGTAAAAACTGTAGAAAAACGCAAATCCTTCAAGTTTTAACGTTGGTGACCGTGAGGACGTGTTGAGAGATCCCAGAAACCGTTTCGTTCCCTCAAAAAACACTGCATAGGTGGCGAAACCGGGGGGGCTGCATGGGCCTGGCCCCCCACTTTTTTGCCTAGATATTGTAAGTTTGAGTAACACAATTAGTACTGGGTCCAGTGATAAAGTAAATCGTTCAATTAAAAAAACGTTGCAGAATTTTGGCAGTATTTTGTCGATATTGTTTCTCACATATGATTTATAATTTGGCAGGATTCGTAATTGTTTGCCAGAATACACCGTGCACAGTATGTCACCTTGCTGTGGATTGCTTACCGCATTGGTGTTGTTGAACAGTGTTGCCAGATGGTGTAATACAACACAATTTTTCACAAAAATGGTGTAATTTTACATGCTTGTGTGCATGGGCGTCGGAAGGAATTTTTCCAAGGGGGGCACTAGTGGATTTTTCCCAAAGCTTTTCTACGGGGGGCCAAAAATGGTAAATTTTTTTTACCGCTCGAAATTAGGAAAACAGCATTTTTTGCTGAAATTTTCAAATTCCTGCTCCCCTTCCGACACCCAAATGCTTGTGTGTAGGAAAAAGTTCGTGCCATGCCATTAAAAATTGGTGTAATTTCAAGCGTATTAATATCAATCTAAATAGTGAAATTTTACTGAATTTTATGCGCAAAATGAAATGTTTGACAGATCAATTTCAATGGCGGAGAACGCGAGCTTTCTTGCTTTGTGTATTTGTGCCAACACCCACGGTCCTCACTTCACTAAGTTGTTAACTCGGGCTCTTTTCTTTGGACCTTGTCAGTGTTCATATGAATTCATTCCATGTCTGGCCTTTCACGCTCATGTTGCAGGTTACCTGAATAAAACAATATCGTTCGTAGTAGGCGTTCTCTCGCGCTTCACTCAGGCTCATCCATTAGAGCCCGAGCTGCCCCATGCAATTAAGTGTTTTTTAAAGCATAATTCATATCGGACTGAATGTTTTTGGTTTTCTATACAGCATTGGATTTGAAGTCCAATCCAATGGACAGTTCCGTTTCGAGAATAATTTCAAACGAACGATAAATTGTCCAGCAACTCGGGCTAATATGAATGAGCCTAATATACGCAGCAGGGCTGTGGTGCCGGAGCTGAAACAATGTTGAATGCATGGCTGGAGCCGGAGCCAATAATTTTTAGATGGTGGATCCGGAGCTGAAATTTGTTTTCCGGTTCCACAGAAGTAGTTTATGGGGCAAGCGAGTTTTACAAATAACGCAATGTTTTATTCTGTTTTTTGGACCAAATTGGTCTGGAGCCGGAACCAAAAGCTTCTAGATGTTGGAACCGGCGTTAAGCGAAATTTCTGACTTGTTATTGTTTCTCAGTTATTTTACTTCTCAGAATAAAGAAATAAAGTTTGACAATTACCTTTTTGATGTGTGGTGTAAATCAATAGATTTTGGCTAGATGTCAGGAACCCACAACAAGCTATAGCACGGGAATAATTTTAACCATTGAAAATTTTTGGGCTTAGCCTTTTACCTCTATTTTTCTTTTTCTCACCCTAACCTGACACACTTGCCTAAACACGAATCCCTAAACCCTAATCTTCATTTTTCTGAGCATATTTGATGCGTAGAATATTGCTCTGTGCATGCGGACACGGTGTCAAGTCGGAAAATTCGCTTGACACAGAAGCCAAAAAATTTTGATGCGCGGAGCTGGAACCTGATATTTGAGTACTGGCTCCAATGAGTCTGGTACGCAGAGGACTTACTGGCGTTATAATTGCTCTGTGTCGTATGGTATTGAAAATGGAGAAGCTAACAAGCGAAATTCTCATTATCACGTAACTATAACAGAACAATAATGCCAACCAGAATGAAAGCAAATGGAAATTTCAGTGACGCAAGCGTCGAACGGTTTTATTCAGTCACAATAAACCGTATGATGAGCCCGAGTGACGCTGTTGACCTGGGTCGACCATGTAACAGCCTATTTTAATTTCAGGTGGTTCACCGATACGTTTTCACAGTGGTTTAATTTTGTCTAAAATAGTATAATTTAGACCTTCATATGGTGTGTAGGTAATGACGTCACATTTCAATGCCTGTGACATCACAGTTGCCAATTCAAAATACAAAAATCTTCTATAGTTTTTTTGACTTTCACTTGTACCCCCCACTTTGAAAAAGGTTCCACCACACATCCCTCCTTGTGCCTTGCGGTGATGTTGGGCAATATGAAGTGATCGCCGAATCGCCTTCACAAGTTCCGTTTATTGACACAGTGTCCACTCAAAGGCGCTTGCGATTAGATTATGATGTCACCGCACGTAAGAAATACAATTTGACACAAACAATCACTTAAAACATGATTGCAGCTGGAAATAAAAATGCAAGTTCGCGGTCGTCACAAAGCAGGCTGATGTCGTCATAAAGCACATAGAGGCAAAAGCAAACACTGAAAAACTGGGATTACGTTTGTTACGTCATAATAGGTTGTCTTTGTTCGATCATCACTGAGGCAAGACATACGTCGGCATCTGACCATCGCCGCTTATTATTGACACGCACATTGTTTCCGCGATCTATCGAATGTTACAGGGGGTGAAGTGCACTGGGGGGGTGGTAGAGAAGAGGGGTCTTTTCACAAAACGTCATCCATGAACGAAGTGTCGTAATTTATTATCAAAGTTCTGATGTAAGACATTTCCTTCCTGGTGTTCTCGAATATGACGCGGGGGTCATCGGACAAACATCGGAGGCAGTTTGGGGCCATGACCATGGCCAAGTTGCTCGAGTCCATCTTCGTCAATCGGGCGTTCTCTTCACGCGCGAATACCTGGTTCGCAAAACATGAACAAGGAATTGAAAATCAAACAAATGAAAATAAGTAACTTCCACTGCACCAGATTCTTGTCCCTGTTGGGGTCACGAGTGGCCAGCGGTGGGCCTATATTGGCTCACTGCGCTACTTGAGTAGTGATTGCTGCAATGGTGGAAAGTCATTAACATTTGGAACTTTTATTTAATTCATAACATCTTCAGCAAGCCATTGCAAAAATATATTACAAAAATCGGAAAATTAATGAAACATTGGCGACAAGTTGCGGCCTGACCTGTAAAAACTTTATCAAATAGGAAAGACACAGTCGGTTGAGTTCGGGCAGTTGGTCCACGACAGCAACGGCGGCTTCGGGGTCATTGAAGTTCGCGACGCACATGTCGTAGAAGACGGAGGGGATGAGGGGTTCCTCCAGTTCCCGGTACCACAGCTTGAGCAGTGAACCTGATGTTTCGCAAGGTGGGGATAAAGTTATGGACAGCAACACAAAAGTCAGACGAGTAACTTCAAAATGATTATTACAAGCTACAAAACATTTTGCGAAGTAGCAACTTTGATTGTGACGAAATAATCCACAGCATTGTTTTGGAAAGATCCTATCCAGGAATAAGTATGTTTTGCACGAGCTTTTAAAAACTTTAACTTTTTTATCCGGTCATGCGCGAGTGAATACGCACTGACCTGGAACGTGAGGGTCACGCAGGTTGTCTGGCACCTCCCAGCGGTCGATCTTCGCTTTGAGAATATTCACTTCATCGATGTCTCCTGGAACTCTGCAACATATCACGCCATCAACCCATCGAAATTCCGGACAACACTGAACGAAGACGCGAGACTCTTTATTACGTCACAATACATTAGAAGCACCAAAACCCATTGTTTTGCGTTGCTGTACAACCGCGATACTAGGAGGCATCATCCACTTGTATCAGTGGTTTCCAAACTTGTTCGAGCCGTTATCCAAATCAAGGCAGCGATTATTTCTTATTTATGTTTTAGCGATAATGTCTAGAACAACATCGTGGTTTGGTTCGGCGTTACTCCCAAAAATCGCATATTACTTTCGGGGGATAATTCACCCCTACTTTGGGAACCACTGACTTATATGTAAGACCACAATTAAAATCACAAACTTTGCTGAAAGATTTCAATAAGTATTCAACCGATTGGTTCTGATTTCATGACTTCGCGATGATTCAGACAAGTAGTGTTTAAAGCATCCGTGTCCAATCCAAATGCCTTACTGGGCCAAAAATCATATCACTATCTCAACCAGGGCCTCACATTGAATGACTAACTTTGATCTTAGCAAACTAAAGTTAGCTTAAACTAATATCCTGAAAGTGTTTGAATCTTAACTGCAATGGCAACAGACGTGATAAAAATGGCACTGACGACAACCTGCATCGAAAATGTCAAATTAAAGATTGTCAAAATAAGTGCAGGTTGTCAGCATGTAGGATACTTTTACTGCAGCGAAAACCTTAACTGGGCCGCACAAAACCTTCGACTGGGCCACATGCGGCCCGCGGGCCCCGGGTTGGACAAAGCTGGCTTAAAGTAATTTATCTCCACAAAGCTGACACAGTTGGAATGATCAGCATATTTTTAATAGGAAATCGATTTCACGCAACATTACGTATCCTCAGTCCTGTTTCAGGGGAATTTTGTTCAGTTCATGAATGATTTCACGGCCCTTGGCGTTGAAGTTGGAATACTTCTCCAACGCACATTCAAGGGCTTTTGTTACCATGTCTCTGCATAAGCTTGTTCAAAGTACTTCCACATCTGCCGTCACTATGTAAAACACTGGTTTTTGCTTTTCAGTTTCTGGAGGTTTAGTTAGGCGGTCTTTCCAATCGAGCAGGTCTCCGATGTATTGGCGGCTGTCTTGACAAAACTCGTCTGGGCAGTTTTTGCAAAATTCTGCACTAATAGGTTTCAGTATTAATTCTAGAAAAGCGGTAATGCGTGAGGTGCTGATGTCTTCCCTGTTGGAACCTCTGGCATGTGATCTCTATTGTTGCTTGCTGTAGCGGTGCGAAGCTTTGCGCATATGCCGCTCGGGATTTCCGATCGCAACGTCACCAGCAGATTGCAGCAAACGCACAGTTATGTTTTTGATACCCACGTTCAGTAAATTATCCAAAGTCAACTTGTGTGACTTGATAACCCGGGTGAGCGCTAGCCGGTGTTTTGCAACGAAAAATTGTTGATGGTTAATCGTTGATCTTGCGGTAAAAGTAGCACTTCCGTTTAACTTCAGTTGAGTGCGACAGCATTTCATCCTCACTGCACACATAGCATGGAGTTCAACGTGGTCGTTACAATCGCTCCTCGATTTGTCAAAGTAGGCGTCGTGTTATGAGCTGCTATGATCCAGTTAATGTTTTACGATCTTCCGGCAACTGGAACATCACTTCGCTTTCAGGAAAAGAACATGAACTGGTCGAGGAAGCCAAACGACATTCCCCGGATGTCGTTGTCATGAATTTGACAGACAGTCACAGCCAAGTCAATGAAGGTTTAACTGTTGGGAGCTGCAGGATCAACGGTTTGCTTTTTGTGGACAATTTTATGTTGCTTGAATCTTCTCTACGGCGTCTTCAGCATCCACTTGATTGGTTTTCTGTGTGTGCGACCGATACGGAATGAAAATCAGCACTAAACAGACTGATGTATTATGTCTCTCTTCAAATCCAAGGCAGTGTACGTTGCAGGTGAGCGGCAATACACTGCAACAGGTGGAGAAGTTGAAGTACCTTGGGGTTGGAGTTGTATTCCCGAGTGACTGAACATGGAAGTTGATACACGGATTGGTGAAGCAAACGCAGTTCTGCGTGAGCTTTATCGCTCTGTGGTCACAAAACGGAGCTTTCAAACACCGCAAAGCTGTCAGTTTTTAAATCGATCTTTGTTCCGATCCTCACCTATGGTCTGAATCTTGGGTAATGACTGAAAGAATATTAGCTCAGGTGCAAGCACCAAGTTTGGGATTTTTGCGAAGAGTCCACGATGTGACACAAGTGTTTCGTATTTTAATTTGGGGGGGGCTAAGTCCACCAAAGCTCCCCCGTGGCAACGGGATTGGCGTGACACTTCACGACAAAGTGTGCAGCTGTGAAGTTCGCAGAGCCTTGAATGTTGAACCATTTCTCCCTTTTGCCACCCCTCTGTTGCAGATATCTTGAACTGCTCAGGCAAGCACAAGAGAAAGATGGTAATTCGGGGCATCAACTGACAGGAAAGCAACCAGCAGCAATAGAGATCCATCACTGAGTTCACTCTACTACTACTAGGTTGCACTATCATTATATAGGGATAAGTGAATTACGATCTTTCGTTTGTGGTGACTACTATCACAGTGACTTGTTGTTACTAATAGGCACCATCTAGCTGTGACCATTTCTTTACATGTGGCACCATCTACCGACCGCCACACAAGCCCGGCTGGTTAGACCCACGGCAAAACGACCTAGATGTCGCCCAAGGCCTAGTTGGAGTAACTGCATCTCTGACCTTGCTTGGTCCCGTCTTGGTGTGGAGCCAGCAAAACTATCTGAGATTGCTGTTGACCTTGAGGTGTTCCATGTCCTCCTATGGATGCCGTCCCCGCAACTCTCCATAGAGGAATAGCGGGCATGAAAATGAATGAAATACTAACACATACGTTATTTCGTTTATTCACCGGTGTTTAAGTGCTCAGCTAGCAAGTGAACAAGTTCCTTAGACGGCTAGAAATGATTTGCTCATAATCCATGACACCTCTCGCAGGAAATAAGATGTAAAAGATGTTTCAAGTACGTTCAGGAACCGCCATTGTTGCGTGAGCGTCATAATGCGGTCCGGGGTTACCTTATAAGACCTCGTGTGGCCACAGGACAATTTGAGTTTAAGAACCCTGATTTAAAGCACTCTTACCCGGGTGTAGCAAATGACGGCATCTTTGTACAGTTCTATGAAGTCATCATCAGACTGCACGCAATACTTCGATAGTTCGCCTGATGACGTTGCACCAAGGTTCATCTTCGATAAGTTGCGCGGATCCAGAGTCTGAGGGTTCGAATACAAGCAAGACCATAATCAACAACAGGAAACCACAGGAAATGTTAAGTTAATCGGAAAACTTAATACGAAATACACACAAAGAATCTAATAGTTTCTAAACTGAGATGGTTGTCCTCAAACACATCAGTTCATTAGTGCCTCGTTGCTTTGAATGTTAAACATTATCCCCCCCACCCCCCGCCCTGATGACATCAACACTTGCACACGTCGCTCAACCAATCATAAACCGGATTAAACGCGCCGCGACATTTAACAGCATTGCGCGATCTCGCGATAAACAAACACATTGAAAAAGATAAAACTGTTTGAAACCTGCTTCTCATCCATTTCGTGAGATGGAGGAGTGACTTCCAACTGGTCAGGGTAAAGAACAATGGCGCTTGCAACGCACACGCCTTCCAATGCACCTGGGAAAATACAAAAATACGAATCAATGCGGGCGTTACGTCATTTCTTGATATTTTATTTATTGGGATCTTTCAAAGTTCATAAACCAGTCAACGCTGGAATAACGCTCGGGTTAGTTTTAGAGCTTTGTTGAAGCAAATGTGAGACAAGACATAAAACATCTGAGGTAGATCGCCGTAAGTTTAACTTGTAGTTCTCTGCTATTGCCCTGGACACCCTTCATTTTCCGACTCGTACGATGTTTGAAGGTTTCCTGGGCAGGAAGTTTGCCACAAACCAGCAATGTAAAGTTGAAATTTGAAGAACAAGAAAGTTGAACTTTTAAATCAAGTTGAAAAAAGTAAATATTGACATTGAAATCGCGAGAAAGCTCTGCATTGAAAGCCTGTGACGCGGCTTCTGAGGACAATGGAAGCGAATTGTGTGAAAGAAGCCGACTGGCAACTGCTCAAAAGTCAACATCTGCAACACGTATGGACAATAGTTTGCTAATGAAATAATGCGTGCCAATGTGCATAGTGATGCTGCTATGCACCCTAGTTCAAAGATACTGACTTTCTAGCACCACTAGGTGTGCCTGGCAACCAAGGTAAAGCTATGCAGACTAATTGGACGGCTATATAAGTCGTTAGCAGATGCTTTTACTCAAGGTCCTATGCACGCACGAGATGTTCCTTTGTTTAATGGAAATCCCATTGTTATCACCCCTTTATTGTAAGCTTTGAGGGTGACATTTGCAAACGGACCATTGATGCCAGATCAAACTTAACTTAGGTACACGAAAAGTGGAAGTGCTACATAGCCTTATAATGGAAATCACGGCCAATGAAAACAATACAAACGACATATTGCAAACGTTTCGATAACTCCTCTCATCATCATCAGTGGCAGTGTATTGCAAATTGAACTGCAGGTTCTTATTGGTCATTCAGCAGAAAAGCTTTGTGAATAATGAAAAACGCGAAGGACTGTTTCGGTAGTGACGTAGTGGTGCGAAGCATACGTAAAAACTTAACTTATTTGATCAAACATTGCACTGGAAAAGTGTATGAGCCCATATTTTCCTGGGTTATAAACAGAACCCCTAAAGAGGCTTATCGTCAAGCTAGACACATTCTGATCCAACAATCTGGTGATGAGTTGTGTGTTGTTAACAAACGCATGAAGTTTTTGTTGAAGTTTTTTATGGGTCGCCCATAAATCAAACCACGTGGTGTGCGGGGTCTTCACAATCTCGCAACCAGAGACTTGGTAAACACTAAACCCCTGTGACCACAAAGGTGATCTCAACAAACAATATGCTGGATAAAATTTCTCTGCGATTGCATGTGCAACATGAATTCCTGAAGAAGTACTCTCATTTGCACAGCCATGGAATGAAACAACGGAAGGCCTGTCGCTTGGAGCACCATTACTAGGGGGCAAAGGCAGAGTCCAGATAGAAGTCTTTATAGTTTGATTTATCTGCTCAAACTGCGACGTCAGTGTAGGAAGAAACGAATAAACGAGACGCGGCATCGCAGACTCCGCTTGCCGTCCGGAGTTCACGGCTGGAATTGTGAATCACAATTATTTCGTTCAAAATGGAGGACTGCGTCATCAAAATATAATAATAGCCTTCTATGGAATTTATCGGCAAATCCAGCATTCCAGACATTTGCGCGGTCGGGCGTCGTGGAAGATTTTTTCGGGGGCGGGGGGGGGGCAACAGTGGGTTTTTCCAGGGATGGCCAACCGTGGCCAACTTCTCTTACCAACTCGAAACTAACAGAAAAAATTTTTTCTACTGAAAAGTTACATAAGAAAATATCTAATTTTAAGATTCCAACGACGACCATGGACGTACATTTGAATTCTCGAAGACATAATTTGAACGCTTTAAAAGAATATAATTTAAAATAAAAACACAAGTAATCTGCTTTTTGAAGTAAACAATGTAGCATCAAATATGAAATAACTATAAGGTTCAAATCGAAGAACTGCGCAAAGCTCAAACCCAGTCAACGACAAGACTCACCTCCCAACCACACTTGATCGTTGCTGGAAGAAAGTAGCTCCATGGCTGTTTGGTACAATTGCAAGGCATCCGATATCAGGCCTGACATGAGACTGACATCGGCCAAATGCTTCTTCCATCGTCCGGAAGTTTTCTTTTTCAAAGTGCGGCTATCTGTGTCCGCCATGATCGTCTGCTGGGACTCGAACGGAGCAGTGAGCAATGGCGGTCTGGAAGAACATGGCACAAAATAACTTCGATTATATCGAAGCACAGGATGACGGGTGCAACCAGAAGAATGCCAATTCCATGAACTGATGCTTTTGGTTAGCCAGGAACATAATTTGTAAGCAAAACACCAACTGGCATGCACAGACAAATAAAAGTCAAGGATTTACACCAGATTCTTTAAACTTTCATAAGTCGCTCACAAAACAGTCGTGACAAACGCGTTTTGCTGAACAAACTGTCAATCCGGGCATTCAACTTTGGCCGCTTCTCACGTATATTTGAAATCACTGTATTATTAAGATTAGAAAGCGGGATACGTTTACTTGCTACAGTGAAACGTCTCCTGACCTGGATCATTGACATCTTCGGTTCATAAATGCGCGCAAGAGTCTGATGTACGTTGGTTGTTTGATCTGTTTTTATTTTTTCAAAAGTGTGGAGGTGACACTTAAAGTAATTACTCCAAAATTTACTAATCAGTCGACCAAAGCAAAATGCAGAGTTCTCTCGATGCTTGGATCTTTCAGTTATTGCAGTGATGGAGTTTTTCTTGCAATGGTGACGATTATGGTGGAAAGCATCTGTAACTTGCCTATGATTGCTCTTCAACATTTAACTGACAATGACGTGCTGAAATGAACAACTGGAGATCTCAATGAAAGCTACAACTAAATTAATAACTAATATTTAGTTTCATCCTTGTTGGATTGTGACAACACTTGCCTTCAATATCTTGAGTTCTTTGTGTCAATTGATTTCAACAAAATCTATTTTTTACTTCCGCGATTAACCAATGCCTGTTTTTTCTTCGTAATTTGTATTCATTTTACGGCGTAACTTTTGTTTTTTGCCAAATCTGATGATGTTTTTTCAAAGTGCTAGTTGCGGAGTCAAGACGCTGGCGGAGGCTTCCACCGCATTGCTACGAGTTGCAACTGTCTGGAAATCTTTGCCCAACCTTGCTTGCCCACAGTCTGTTCGTCGTCGCCCGAGGTCTACGCTGTTTGCTGGACTTGTGTGTCAACATCACAAGATATCGGTCGTGTTGTGCAAACTGTGCACGAAGTGCCGCGAAAGCATTTCCGAGCTGCTACCGGGCAAAGACATTTTGAATGATCGGTTATGATTTGGACTTAACATGGGACCACCCAGCGCAAGATCTTGTCTTTATTGAAATGATTTTTCCGAAAATATAGCAGTTTCACAGGTATCGTAGATATCACAGTTGCAAAAAAATTGTAGGATTTTTTATGTACACAATCATCGGCATTCCAGTCTAATTTTGCTGATATGCCTGAAGACCCTGCATGAGCGGTGGCGCCCGCGTTCTGTGCTCCTGTATTCACAGATGTATCAAAAGACAATTCACAAATTCCAAAATGCCTTCTGCCTATCGCTGCTGGAGGTTCGTATTGGAGGGGGTGAACAAACGCTCAATATTTGAAGCCGAAGTTGGTCCACGATGCAGAAAAAAGCGGTCAGTTGGTTGAAATGTTCGGTGCGAAATGAAGATTGGCTGAATGATCATCATCACCGATGTGTGTGGTATTTTCATTGTGCACAACATCCCTCGAGACGATAATACTCAGAAGACAGCTGAGGTGGCTCGGCCATGTGATAAGGATGCCTGGAAACAGACTTCCCCGCCGCCTACTACATAGTGAACTCTCCTGCGGCCGACGTTCGGTGGGGGGTCAAAAGAAGGGTCAAAAATTAATTTTTGGTCAGCGAAGTGCCGCCTCCTTTAAAGTGCCGCCCCCTTTAAAGTGCCGCCCGGAGCCCGCGCAGACACCAACTGCGCAACCAACCACATCCAACGACAACGCGGCAGGGATCCGTCTATACAGTATGCGGCCGTGTTTGCGCCTCAGCCTTCGGAGCCACATGCGCCGACACAATGGAGCGCGTTGAGCAGCGTCATCGTCGAACCGACGGACAACTAAGAGAGGCAATCACAATTTCTGCGATGACCCTAAATGTGGAAATCTTCCACTGTTATAGTTACATACGCACACTGAAGTTGTTTCGATGTGTAAAACAGTGAAAGCAACCTTGGGAACCATAGTCAGCAAAGACATTTTGACCAAGTCATTTAATATCTTTACGCTAACTAAACAAACGTATTGTAAAAAACTAATCACCTGTCAGATTTGTCTGCTGCGATATGGACTCGCTTTGATTCAAGGACATAAAAAACAGAAGTCAAGAATTGCCGCACGTCTTGATCGGATGATGACCAACTGTCAACATCAGCAAATTGATAGACCTCGGCATTGCTTTGCTGCAGCATGGCTGGAAGTAGAAAAAATTGATGCTAGCTGCATCTGTACCTTCAACCTTAAACAAGATAATGAAAAAGCAGCGCTGTGGATTTAACAAATAGACCGCGACCTCTGTGTTCAACAATATCACGGCAGCCCACAAGCAACATTACAATCCCATACTATGGGGACACCTGCCAGCCACTGTCTACTTCTGAGATGTATCGGAATTTCACTCCAGCACAAAAACGAACAGCAAATTACGTAACATCCGGTCACAGGTTTGAACAGTTCTTTTCCTATTACACCAATGTTTTGTATAGTTTTTCTCGTGATCACAGAATTACTATTGGAAATACCTTAAGCGGCTGCATTTGTCAGATTTCTTCTCAGAGGGGTGAACAGCAAAGAGAACAATCTTTATTTGTTCGCATATAAAACGTCATTCTTATTTTCCATGAAGTCCTAAGTATCTACTGATCAAACAATGCATTACAATGTGTAAAAAAATTATGATTTATCTTTCACTACTTGTGATTAAAAGAAAACATGTAAATGAAACATAGCAATAAAACCATAGTGTAGTGTTGCGATCGGAAATCCCGAGCGGCAAGTGCGCAAAGCTTCGCACCGTGGCAACAAGCAACAACAGAGATCATGCTCGCAAACTCTCTCATTATTGCTTGTTCGCGCCACATACATATACTTTTGTTCTTCGCGCACATCCCGTTCGTGGTGAATCACACAATCAACGCAACACCACCAGAGAGGTTGCAACAGCAGTAACAATCAGCACTTTAAAAATCTAATCTTGGATTTTTAATGATTTGCTCAGATACAGGCGTCAGTAAACCAGGGATGTAACTGAATTCCATTCTGACCAGAATTCTGGCCAAATATCAGGATTTATTTCCAGTTCCAGCCAGATATAAGTTAATGTCTCCAGACACTAGAATTTTTCTTCATTTGCCACTTTTTCAAAAAAATTTTTCCTGTGACCTGATCTCTTTTGGTAATGATTCTGGCACTCTAACCCAAATGTAACACAGTCGTCTACAACAGTGGTTCGTAACTTTTTTCTACCATGCCTCCCTTAAGTAATTGTCCTTTGTTTCAACCCCCCTGAATTTAAATAAGCTGTACAAACAAATGCATTTATTGGTAAATTTTACGATCAAACTTTACATGTTGCAGGGTGTGTAAGAGCTTGCTCCCCCTGGTAATTTAGTGATACCCCCTGGGGGAAGCACTCTCCCAGTTAAGAACAAACCACTGGTCTCCACTGTTTTTTTGTAACATATCAAAATTAATTTAAACAAATTGGTGAAACTTCATAATAAAAAAGATTTTCACACAGAAATCAAAACACCTAGTACAAAATGTTTTGCACTCCAAAGTACTTATGTGAAAGCCAAAATTCTATAGACAAAAATCTATCAATGCTAATACTTTGAATTTTACAACTCTGGAAAGAAAACTGCAATAAAACAAGGAATGAAAGTAATTTTAATTCTAACTGTATATTTCTGTTTCTAGGCAATTCTGGTTCTGGCCAGAAATAAAAAATTTGATCCCAGTACAGTCCAACCTAAATAACCAGCAAAAAATTAATTCCTGTCATAGCCAGAATTTTTTCTGTCTTGGGTTAATTGTATTTTAGGTTGGAAAAGAAAATTTTAAATCAGGCACCACTGAAGTTGATTTTTCATGTTTAAATGACAGCATTGATGAAAGCGATATAGTAGTCAATGGATTGACAAGCTGAAAAAATGTTCCTCTGTATAAATTCAGGTAACTTTAACTTCTATGACAAGTACACAGTCATTTTATGAAGTATTAGCAAGCTTCACTGAGAAAAATCAACCAATTTTTACAAAATGACATTTAGAAGTGATCACAGCACCAACCATTATCAATTCCAAAGATGAAGCATCTAGAATCAAAAATAAAATCTGCAAAATTTTTTTTCTTTTTTTCATATTTTTCAAGAGTAAGCGTCACATCCACAGCAGTTGAACAAGCAGCCAGAAGAATCATCCCCATTGCTCGTCGATGAGGTTGAAAAAAGCCCCATTTCCAGTTTTCTGTTGGAGCTTTGACCTGGAGAATAAATATATGTCTGGTCAAAGCAATCCAACAAAGTTACATCACGCAAGTATTTGACTGAACAGCTTTTGACATAATCAGTGCAATAAGGATGTTTCTTATTAAAACTAGACAACAAAAATGCTATGGTTAAGATCATATTAGACCAGGGGTTCCCAACCTTTCTTTTACCATGTACCCCTTCAGCATTATGACAGATGAGCATGTACCCCTTCAGCATTTCAACAGGTAAGCATGTACCCCTTCAGCATTTTGACAGATGTATATGTACCCCAAAGATATCCTATGACAATACATTTTATCATGATTATTCATTGATATATTTAACAATAAGCATAAAATGATTTTTGAAAATAATATTCACTGATATATGTGTAAATATTTGGAAATAAATTATATGCAAATATATTTTGCTCTTCTACTGATAACCTTAAATGTACCCCTTCAGATAGGCAAATGTACCCCAGGTTGGGAACCCCTGTATTAGACAATCACAATTGCTTTTCAATTGCTATCGATCTGAACCTTGCACTCCTTACAAGTACAAAAAGTATAAATGCTTATAAAACAGCTTTCTTTTTGCTGGTTATTTCACGTTCTTATAGGCCACACGGCCACACTATTGCCAAAAAATCTGTTTGTGCACCAGTATCTCATTTGTTTCAAGAAGCTTTGTTGATGAACACTGAACCCAAGCGCAAAATGACTATCTACAAACCAGCCCACTATGAAATATATTTTTGGCAAAATGCTGAAAAGAGTAGAATGGCTCATGATTAGGGCAACCAAAATTCAATGAAGTCAAAAATTTTCTGCCGTTTCTAAAGTTTATGAAACGTCCACAATCTATGTTTCACCCTCATACCATAAGGGTATCCCAAGTTATTAGGTAAAAAAAACGTCAAAATTTATCATTAGGTCAAACTTTTTGCAGCACAGTTTTTTCTCTTAAATATCGATATTTTACTGAAACTACAACAACAGATATTGATATGCTTTTGCAAGTTTAGTTGCAATTCTATAATGATAGTGGGTTTATTGCGATTTCTGACATAATTATGTTGTTTTGCCCACTACTGGACGATTAAATATTATGTAGGATAGGCACGGTAGGCGAGAAATGTGGTCTTACGATACTTGTTTTGGTAAATACTTAATCCATTATCTAGGCCATAGCTACATTGAGGCAAATGAGGCACTTGCCTTGGTAAACTTTCTGCAATGCTGCCACAAAACATTTTTTCAACGCTACATCAAATCATATTACATTGTGTGGCTGTTTCAAAAAGAGTGGCACTGCAGCTACACTGCGTTACAATGACTAGAGATACTACCAGCCTAGATTAAATAAGTGCAGGATGTTAGGTCTCAATAAACTACATTTAACACTTTGAGAGCTGGGGTACGATATATTTGTACTTCGATTTCGGCCTAAAACCAGCAGTTGTCAGTTGCCTTAACAATGCCCTAGCTCAGGGCTACTCAATTACTTTAAGAAAGGGTCCAGTTACAAATGTCAATTTTTCGAGGTGTGGTCACTCCCATAAAATCATGCAAATGTGACATGTCTTGGATTTTTCCAACAAAAAACGTAATATGAGAATTTAATACGATTATACTGTATATAGATATACAAAATCCGGTAAATGGATACAGATATTAACAAACCCTGTCAGCATTATTTATTGTTCTGCTGGTGGAAGCAATGGCATTTTGTGCTTCTTGGGAGTTACCTAAATTTTTGTTCCAAGGTAGTGACAGTGAATAGAATGTAATGGTCAAGGTTTTATTCGTGATACAGA
>JGI24158J21664_10005749_pt1 | contig 16248 bp, 9 predicted proteins | sample Ectturendosymbi3_FD_21664 | JGI IMG/M metagenome (IMG submission 21664)
GTTGAACAAAACCGAAAATACTTCTAGGTTTTTCAGTAGCGATTACTAAAACTGGCAGACGGTCAAACTTGTAGAGAAATAAGTTGCTGTTGGGGGCACTCAATACTTAACACAACATAGGAATATAATATAGAGTTGTATTCTTGTATTGCTTCTGAATCACAAAAATTTTTCAAACGAGTATTTTATTTAAAACAAATAAATTTCATCACGGGGGCCCCCTTGCAGCGGGGGGCCCGAGGCAATTGCCTCCGTTGCCCCCCCCCCTTAATCCGGCCCTGCTGATAATGCCTACGTAGTAGGGAAAATATATACTCTGTTAGATGTTAGTGTCTTGTTCTTAGCTGAGAAAGGTTCCTTGCGATAGACAGTGTTCATCGACTGCTTTAAAACTCTGAATGTTGTGCTTCACGAAATCANTACTTTTCGTGCATGCGCTACACTGTCGAGCTACTGGTGTTTCACTTTCTTTAAAACACATTATGCAAGTTTTGTTCATNAATGTGCACAAATATAAATCGAATTTTGCGACCTTTTTTGTTCATAAATCAATGTTGTACAAGTCCAGAAATACTTAAATGCAGATTACGTAAAAGCAGCAAGTTCTGCCTATTTTAATGGTGATGTAATTATCACTTCTTTCACACTCACTTTCGGTTTTTCATTAATTAAGCAGATCTGCTTTCCTTCACGTTGATGATTCGCAAGGGCATATTTTATGCTAGTCCCAAGTCTGCGTTTGTTCGCAAACACGATTAAGTAACACACTCTTTGATGCTATTACCACACGATTTGTTACAATTTGGAACGCCTTCACAAATTTCGTACACAGGGACACACAGAGATATGTTTCCAGCGTTTGTGTCGCAAACCTTTACGTGCTGTGAAAAAAACAAGGTCTCCGTGCAAATCGCGATATTTCAAGAGTTCAAATGGTACGTCATATAACTTTTTCTTCTACTCTCACTCTGCTTCTCTAGTATTTCTTTCGTTGCAGTCGATGCACGTTACCACCAAGGCCTCCTTTCCAGTCTTGATAAAATCACCTGATATCACTTTCAATGGCAATCGCACAAACGCCACGTAGGAGGCCATGATTGCATTGCAACATGTGCTTTTGCCACACTCAGCTAGCTCAACTCTGTTTATTTCATATCTGTTCACATTTTTCAAATTATTACGCACATTGACTGTTTTCCGCAATGCCGTACTTTTCAGTGCAACGTACGTTGCATTATGGCATCGCATCAATTGCATATGTGCTGGATTGTGTGCTTCCTACGTTTCTTCGTTTATTCACGAAGTGCATTCTCTGCCTTTTGCTGATGATGTTTGAATGTGCAAAGCAAGGTTTTTCACCTACTTTCCATACAAACGATTTTTGATTAATTTTAGAAATGCTTAAAATTTGATGTAAGCAACCAGGATTATTTTAATTGTGCTGGCGTTATTTCTACTTTAAACACGTTCCAAACACATCGTTGTTTCCTTACACTTCTTCTCCACTTTCAATTTAACGAGATGTGCAAACTGTCCGTCAAATCCTGAAACAGGCAATACATATATACACGAACTGTAGCCTTTCTGCAACAACATTAAGCAAGCCGGTCTGAGATATTCTTGCTCTGGCTTTCATTGACTGACTGTCTTTCACACTGAAAATTCAGATGCTATTTGATCAATTTTTTAGAAATTGTTTACATGGCATGATATAACAGCATTATACGTGACCGGGACGAAAGCGCAATATCAGAAGCAACGTTGACACTGCCATTCCGTCTGGTGCGTGCAGGTGTAGGACCTTCGCTTTGACGTCGCAGACGCCACACAAACTTTTTCTCCTCGCTCGCTCTGTCTCTTTCATATTTGTTGCTGTTTCTGCCTTACTGCACAATGTACAAAAAGAGCCAACTCATATTATCGTTTCATGGTCACCCCTTGCCAATAACTCCCAGCATGCGATTGGTGATCAACAGACTGAGAACTTTCAGCAATTGGTGTTTTGCCAGAGCCACTCTGCAACTGCATGGATTCTTTTCACTTAGTGTTCGTGATCAAGTAAAATGCTTCTACTGCAAGGACAGTATGACGAACCTTGGGAGGAACACGCCAAGTGGTATCCGACCGCAGTTCGCCTCCAGTAGAAAGGCCCGATGTCAAGCGAAATTTCTGACCTGTTACTGTTTGTCAGATATTTTGTTTCTCAGAATAAGAAAATAAAGTTTGGAAATTACTTTTTTGACTTGTGTTGTGTAAATTAAAACATTTTGGTTAAATGTCAGATACACACAACAAGCTATAGTACGGGAATAAAATCAACCACTGAAAAATTTTGGACTTTGTCTTAGACCTCAATTATTTTTCTTTTCCTCACCCTAACCCAAACCCCAACCCGACGCACTTACCTAAACACCAAATCCTAAGCCCTAATTATCAATTTCTCAGCGTATTTGATATATAGAATGTTGCTCTGCGCATGCGCACATGGCGTGAAGTCAGAAATTTCGCTTGACACCGGAATACGTTCACTCCGTGTTTGCGCGTTTCGCGAACATCAATCGACCGCCGCCGCCGCGATGTCATGCGCAAATGCAGCAGCGGCGGCACAACAGACTGAAGTTGCCTAAATAAAGCGAAATGTTCTAGTAAAACATAAAAGTGTTTGAAGTTTCCTAGTTTTGCGAGCCGATTTAGCTGCGTCCCACTTGTGGCTTCTTGTTGCTGAATGTTAAGCTTACACAATCAAGACACCTGGGAAAATCCACTTTTAACAGTATTAAATCTAGTAAATCATCGCGATGTTGAGTGACGTTGCTAAATTCTGGGTTTAACTGAAGAGAACACGAAGATCAGAGACCCTGCAAATTCAGTGCAATCAGGACCGGCCCTAGCAGGTGCGGGGCCCAATGCAAGGCCTAGGCGCGGGGCCCATCTGAGCAGTGGTTTTATAACGTCATCGTGTTTAGTCAACCGTGCTATACGACCATGGCAGAGCGCAGATATAAAGCCTTGGCGCGAGAACTGAGCACGTTTGCTAATGTTGCAACCTCTCCAGTGGCGTTGCGTTAAATGTGCGATTCACCAAGAACGAGATGCGCGTGAAGAAAAACACCATATATATGTGGCGCGAACAAACAATAATAGAGTGGCCCCGATAGAGTGAGACTCTAGGTGAGTGGCTTCTTACATTGCTTGTGAATCTGGTGAACAGTCAATGTTACGTGTTAACGGTGACGACGAGAGTGACCTCGTCGGGTGATCTCTATTGTTGCTTGCTGCCACAGTGCGAAGCTTCTCTCACATGCCGCTCGGGCTTTTCCGATCGCAACACTAACGTTCAATAATAGAGGAAATTCGTCGCTACTTTGTTAACAATGAGGTTTATAAGTCGTTTCTCCTGAGTTTTCGAGCGCAAGACGTACCTGGAAAAAATGAAGGATCTACCTAAACACCATGGCGCGGGACCCCAGCGGCGGGGGCCCAATGCAGCTACATCGGCTTAAGGCCGACCCTGAGAACAATAAATCTAATAATCATTCTTGGTTTTACCGTTTAGATACGAGTGTATCAAAATTTTTGTGTCCAGAAAAAAATTTTTCTAGTTAAGCTTCAAACTTTATGTCTGTACAAATATGAACTCTTAGAAGATACTTTGAATTAGATTACCTTTTGTTTCTATCGCATTTGATCAATTTCGTCGTCTGATTCTATTTGAATAAGAGCTGATAATGCCTACTAGGCAAAATGTACACCCTGTAAGATATTTGTGTCTGATTCTTGGCTGTAAAAGGATGCCTTTCAATAGACAGTGTTCATCGACTGCTTTGACACTCTGAATGTTGTTCTTAGAGCAGTGATTCTCAAAGTTTTTTTACATTTCTCCTTTACAAACCCAAACACTGTTCATTCGTCTTTAACAAAAGTCATAAAAAGATAATTGCAAATATATCACCCTTCCTGGGTTGGTTCCTGGTGTGTTTTGAAGATTTATCTCATGGATACGTGCAGACATTCCCATCTGAAACCAACTTTGTTGTGCAGCTTCTTGTGTGTTGCATAACCAAATAATAAAAACTCAAGGTTTATTCCTCAATACATTTTCCACCCCAATTCCCCCCAGGAATTAAAAATCCGTCCCTTAGTGAGCCAATTGGCACCCATCTGAGAGCTACTGTCTTAGAGAAATCTTTACTTTTCAGTGCAGCGGAGTGAGGTCAGTCGTACATACGTATGCCACATTGTCGAATTACTGCCGTTTGTATTTCTCTGAAGCACATTCTTGGCGTTCTGCTTATGACGGTGTACAAATACAAAACAAGGATTGTTATCTTTTTTCCTCATAAACCAATGGTGTTTATACTTAAATAACGATAAAGCAGTGGTTTTTAACTTTTTATGACCCATGGGAGCATCTGTTAAATATATAATTCGATGGACCACTTTGCTTTGCTAACAAATCACAAACAACCAATTGAAGCTATATTGCACATATGTTAGTGAACGTTTCACCAAGGATTTCTCGCACTGTCTGTGGACCACTAGAAATTCCGGGTGGTCCACCTGGAAACAAGTGGATAATCACTGCGATAAAGTAACAACAGCAATTTCTGCCATTTTAGTGGCAGTCATCACTTCTTTCAAACTCACTTTTGGTTTTGACTTTCCCTCATAGGTTTGATTTGACTAAACGTATCAAGCTCTGCGTCAAAATCACGAAACCAAATTTCAAAAATTTCGCGCTGTCGTCTTTGTTCAGCACCATCACACATGCTGTCATTGAAATGATTGCTTTTCCTTTCCTTAACTCGTTATCTTACAAATTAAATACTCAGATACGATGTTACAACTTTTCGTCGATCTTCTTCCATAGATTTAATTTCCTGCACTGTGTGCAACGGTCGACCTGAGAACACTGGGGGCAGAATTTAACCTGCCATGAGCTATTTTCTGTCGCTGGCACCTCACATTTTGTGTGGCGCTGTCGCAGTACAGTTGAACTCTTTTGTTCCTCGTGCTCTCTTCTCTCGACATTTGTCCCTGCCATACATGCAACTCCTGTGAGCGCTTTCAACAGCACTAGTAAGACAACCACAGTGTGTAAGCTGAAGAGAACGTGGAGATCAAAGCGACGTAGATCAAAGCGACGACGAAAACTACAGTAATTACTCCGACGCCAATAGTCGGTTTTGGTTTTAATGTTTAGACATGGAGGAATCAAAAACATTTGTTTTTGTTGCGTAATTCATTTCAGCAAATTCAACGAGAAATGTTTGTGTTGTAAATCCTGAAAATCTGTTTTTGAGAAAGTACTGAATATGAAGATTCGCATGCGGTCGGCTTAATTTTTTTTTTGTATCTATTCAATTTTTCCACTGTTNAGACATTCTGTTTGTTGTAATTTAGCAAAGCGTTACTTTTCAGGACAACAAANAGTTATTTACCAGCATGTTGGTCGTATANGCCTATGTGACACAATTNTGAGCTATCGCATTTGAAATGTGTCACATAAACATAATCCACGTTTCGGGTATGAGAAGTTTGACATGAACGATAGCTTGTCATCCTTCATCCATGCAATGTAATTTTTAAGTTTAGAAATATTCAAAACTCGTTAGAACTGTAGAAGCGGCTTAAACTATATTTGCTTATTTGGCACTTTAATTTAACGACATGAACCAAGTTTCCAGTTAAACTCCGTAGTTGTAATACTGAGTCATCAAATTGCTCTTCTTTATTTTTATTTTTGTCTTGAAGCGACTTCATCGAGAAAGTTTTCCCTTGCAATGTGTGAAAGTTTTTCTTCGAAAATATTGAAAGAACTTAGTTCTGTTTCATTTGTATAATATCTATTCAGGTTTGTCTAATCTGGAAGTTATTGTAATTCAACCAATTGAGCAAATCCTTATTTGCCAGTGCAACGGCAGGTGATTTACCACAGCACGTCTGTCGCATGAGTGCCTTGTTTCCGAGATACTAGAATTTGAGTTTCTCCGAAGAACGCATTCTGGGTTTTGATCATTGGAGTTTCAACACGCCAAAAAAGGTTTTACACCATATTCCCCGTCAAGTAATGTTGACTTCAATGAAACCTCGATGGACGTGACCGCTTCTGCTTTTGCTAGTATAACACTTTAAAGTATGCAAGAGGTATGAAAATCCCAGTCAATATATAAAAACAATTACCCTCCAAATACGTGCTGCATTGCTTTTTCAGCATTGATAAGCAAACCGACTTTGGAGCCTTTTTCGAATTTCTTTGTCTTACTCAGACTGCAAACTCAAATGAAATGTTTTCTTATTTTGAAAATTTTTTTTGCTTGTGCCCATTTTCCAGCACTCTGTGATTGGAAACAGCGTTAAACCTGCAATTCACTATTTTGGTTGCGTACCAGGAATTCGACGATTTCCCGTTCCGCAATATGCTCGCGAGACAACACTCTATCGTAAACCATCCTTTTTTAGGCTGATAGTCTCAAATTACAGACGCACTTTCCTACGCTCACTCTGCTTCGCTCGTCGCTACATATTCCGGTTAAATTTTGCGATTACCATGGTGAGACATCTGAGAATTACCGCTTTTAACAATAATCGCAAGACAACAAGTGTTTTTCAGCAAAGTCGCTAAACTTTGAAACGCGAAGATCGAAAAAGGGTTGTCTGTCGATAAAGAGTCCAAACCATATAGATATTCTTGTTTTCACCGTTTATACAAGTATATGAGCGAATCAAAAACTCTTGTGATTGTTGGTTTTATTCGGTCAGCATGAGCCAATAGAAAGTTGTCTGTTGGTAGAGACTGATTCTTTTGTCTACGAAAATATTGTCTCCTGAAAACCACTATATAAACTGGCTTAACGGCACTTGTACTGTGTCGAATCACGTTTTTTTTCAATGGGATAGGCACATTGATTGTTCTGCTTTAGCATATCCGTACTTGTCAGTGCTACGTCCGATGCATTTTCACATCAATCGCATATATGCTACATTGTCTCTTTTATGTTTTTTCTTCCACTTCACAGACACCACCACAGCATTTTGGTGATGATGTTTAAACAAGCAAAATCAATTTTCTCATTTATTTTCTATACGAACGATTCTCAAATAATTTTTCTTAAAAATCAATTAAAGCAAACAGGATTGTTTTTGCCAAGTGTTATTTCCAATTTTGGCAATTCAAAACCATCTTTGTTTTTCAACACTTTTTCGAACTTTCAACGTAACGAAGCATGCACACTTTTGTCAACTCGTAAAGGAAGTAATACATAAATTAAACAACTGCAGCCTTTCTTCAACTACACTAAGCAAGTAGGTCTTAGACATTATTGCTCCGGCTTTCCCTGATTTGCGTTTTTGGAATTACAGATTCTAATGCGATTTCAATGTTTGTCTTAGAAGTTGTTCCCATCGAATGATTTTACACGATTTTCCAACAGTGTGTACCTGCCGGTGTACGAGACTTGGAAATCGCTGGTCACGTGGTTAGCGCTACATGCAAACATTTTTCTCCCGATCTCTCTCTGTTTCTCTCGCAATTGTTGCCTTGCAGTTTCCTTGACTTGAGCGTTTGTGCACAGCTCATCGTGGATGAACACTAGTAAACTTCTGAAAACAATTACACTAAAACTAAACCACGTGTTTCTCGCATGAAGAAACTGAACTGAGATTCAGGTGAGTGATTGTTTGCATTGTTTTGGCCGCAAGACAAGGGATTTTCTCTTAAACGGATTTGTAGCTTCCAGTGCGCAAAGCGTCCAGATTTTTCATCATTTTCGTCACACGTTAATCCTACAAGTTTGGAGTTTTTACACATTGTTTTTATTGCTTTCAAATAATGCGTCTCCACAAATGTGATGAATTCGAATCAACCATCAAAATACTGTTTTACTTTTTTCGTCGAAACTTTTGCTTTGAGTTCTAACAATACGTTTTGCTGTTGCATACCACTGTCCATGTTACAAGACCTTCTCTACAGTGCCTTGACAACCAGTCTTGCTGGTCCCATACCTCAAACGTTTAATAAATCATTGTCCCTAACTGTACTTGTCAAAATCTAATTTTTTCTTTTAATGAAACTTTTCATTTTGTCAAGTTTTTAGGCGGCACGTGCAAATTCAACCTTCAGCATCTGAATATTGTTAATAAAAGACCGACACCAGCGCTTCAATTCTTGGACTCAGGCATTAGATAGCGCTCTGAAAGAGAAATAACAACGTTGCTTTTCCCAACACTGGCGCGACGTTGCTTTTCCCAACACTGGTGCTTTTCCCAACACTGGCGCGACTTGGCGGCAGCTCACGGTCGATTTAGCCTACTTGGTACATAACAGGTTTTTTCCCTGAATGCGAAACGAACCTTTTATGCATTGGCGCGTATACGTCACGTAGCATTGAGCAACTACGGGCTGCTGAACTGAGTTGATTTGATTGACTGCAGTAACTGGTATTCGAGCCTACGATGCGTTATGCAGTGAGTAGGGGAACCCCTGAAATATTTTCTTTTTCCTATGTGCAGTAATGGGCTCTAGTGCTTACAGGGTTTCCAATATAAACTGCATCAGGGTCACAACCAGCTGACACCTTTACGCTGGAAAAATGACATGATTGTAATTTGTTGTTGTACCTAACAGCTATACAGGTTTTAGAAGATTTCGGGAGGGGGGAATTCCCGGGTTTCCTCTCTCTGGTTGCGGGCCTGAACTGCATGGATCAGTTCTTCAGTTATTTTGAAATGTTCACGATTACGTTTATGACCCTCTCATTCCTTACAATGAGTACCCAGACACTGCGATATTTGCTCCAGAATTAGGAACCTTGCTGGTAATCCATTTCCTTGACGTTTTAGGTTCAAGCCCTGAAAACCAGGCCTGCGCAACTCAGAAAGCTCCAAGAGTCAAATTGACCAACATAATCTTGCCAGGGACCGCAGAATCTATTTAATTTTGTTGTAGTTTGAAAGAAATTCTGGAACAACAAACAATTATATATCCGAAGTTGGGCTGTTGCAACTTTTTCTGCAATTGCGAAAGCTCTCGCCGGCCGCATGTGGCCCGCGTGCCGTATGTTTTGCAGGCCTGTATTAAAACCAATGAAATGTGTTGCTCTCACTCATTCGAGCATCAGAAGGCCAAGCAGTTTGGATTGCGCATGTGAGGAATAGTCCTGGTGATGGATCTATCTCAACGACCCACTGTGCACTGAAGCAGACTGAGCATCAAAATTGCATTCAAAAGTCTTTTTCTTGCGCTTTCAATGCATTCAAACGACCTGCTTGAGATGCCTTTTGTCTATTGCTGTTTTCAGCGCAACATATGTCAATAGCTTGGAGTATTCAGATCCAGGAAATGCTTCGTGCCTTGTTTATAAAAGTTCTTTTCTGGTCTGCGGAACGTTATTTCCAGGTGCACCAAGAGTAAGGCTAAGTGCGATTCGTTGAGAAAGTTATTCAGAACAGTTTGAAGGCCTTCATTTCTGTTGAAACATTTTTTCCTGCATTTCTATCAAAATTGAGCATTTGAACACATTAGTTCAGAATGTTGCATTATTCCTTACAATTAAATTTTTGAGTGAAACCGTTGTTGATCCGAACGGACGAGACGGTCACAGCACCATTCTGGCGGTCTGTTTCAAATGAAACAAATTATTTATTTATTTCGTGCGCGAAGTCTTGCTGTCTGGCATTTCCTTTTTTATGTAACGCATAAAACTTGGCACCAACCAGGTTTTCTCAACTGTCCAATCACAAACTTCAATTGATTTGAAAGACAGTAAATCTTCCTAAGTCTGCTAATTTCAATTCTTGATTGCAGCTAAAGGAGGCATGTCTGAGCGAATGGGTTCGGCGTGGATGAAAGGAGCAAAAGAACGTTCGTTTCCATCTCTTGGAATGACTGAATGCTAATGTTACGCACGTATAGTAATAAGCCGATGGTGGTCAAACTGCCGCTCGCCATGTTTTGTGTGGCTCTTCTAGCTGAATTGCAAAATTTCACATTGATAACGAGTTGTGGTCTCATATTTAATGTGTGTTTGATTTATCAAAGTGTTTACACAATTTCTTATGTTAGTGACCAGGGAGTCTACGCGATTTATTAACAAAATTAGTGAATCTAACGCTCAAGTTATGCTATGTAAGCTTTCAGAGCAAATGTAAAATTTATTGTCAAAAATATTTTGTCACTTTACCAATGTCAGAATGAGAACAAACGCTTTTCGCGAAGAGGCAGTTGCAGACTACAAAGTNAAACAATACAAAAATACATTGCAAGACTGCTGGAGGAATTCCAAGCCAGATTGGTCATTTGCAAGAGCTTTGCATTCCTTGTAAATCAATTCAACGCAGTCGGTGATGGCTACTCAGTTCGCCAGACATTTATCACAAATGTATTTGCCGTTGAAATGAGCCTGACCGAAATGCAAGAAGATCTGACCCTAAAAAATTCCAGTCAGTGCCACTCCACAGTTGCGTTCTGCTGACAGGTTCCAGAAAGCAAATACCCAGAACATATAAGACCAGTGTACGACTCGTTTCTGTATTTAGCGCGACGTTTTTCTGTGAATTTGTATTCACTGTAATGTAGCTTGTAAAATCAAAACATCGTGCAACTCCAACAAATAAGCACTTGTTAGAATTAATACGCACATCTTTAACAACGCTTTGCCAAGATTTTCAGAGACGAGCCAGTGGAATAAAAACCTAGCATTGATAAATAACGCTTTTGTTGTTTTAATTACTATAGATCATTTTGTGTAAAACTTGCATTCTTTACCGGATTTGTAGTGGCACTACAAACGGATTTTGCGGCTTGCAAGTGTTTTTCGTTTTTTGCAAACGGCTCTTTTATTGAAGAAGTTTGCCCACCCCTGTAATAAGCTATTTTTGTCAATTGTGGCTCAGCGAACCGTGGGGTTTCTCCACGTGCCCGCAACGCATACGATCACGTGAGCTATCTTATTTTCCCTGGTATGCGAGCAAGAGCACAGTTCAGCAGAAACGCAAAATTACAATAGAACAAACAAAAATATGTGCGCAGTTGTGCCAAACTTTGCTCCAGTGGAAATCAGCCTTTACTTTCACGTGATCGTTTCCAGTTGCAAGAAAGCCCAGCAATAAGAACAAAATCGTGACATATATGGGTAATGAACGCGATGTGTAGGCCGTTCCAACATTTTGTTATCATTTGGGATGTATAAATCTGAGCAACTGCAAACTCTAAGCGTACAAAATTTAACCGACTTGTTGTTTAGTAGAACAAGATATATCAACAAAAATTACGATAGACAGAGGGATGAAAACATACGAAAATTTTTTTAAATTCTTTCACCAGATTTTATAATGCTCAACGCCTGCGGCTCAGCACACATCAAGTCCTTTCAGGGGCTTCGCACAATGCTTCCCAAAACGTTCGATGCTGTTGGTGGTTCTGATTCTCTGGCTCAGCAAAAACCATTGCTTCTTTGAACGTTCTGATTCATTTCCGAATCCCTACCGCAGCTGGCGCATTTACAGTCCTGCTCGACTGTGTTCGAGCACACTCTTTACACNCAAAACGCCTTTTGTGCTAAAACTGAATGCCATATCTGTTAGAGGCTCGCTCGCAGCGACCAATCAACCTCCCTTGTGTTTGTCGCTACATGTTGCGTTCCATCCTGTCACCAACCGTAATGTGCCCCCTTTTTGGACTCAAAGGAGTCCGTTTGTTTCGGCGAACTGTCTAACGCAGTGGTTCTCAAAGTTTTATTTCATATTACGTGCCTACAACCCCCAAAACTGTCAGTTCCTCCTCAACAAGGTCACAAAAATGATATTTGCAAACATTTCACACTACCTAGTTATTGTGAAAAATAATATACGATTATGAATCAAACAGACTCTTATAACATCAGTCATTGTACGTAAGCAGCTTGTCCTTGCATATTGTAGACATTCTCATCTAAACCAAGCCCGTTGTGCAGATTTTCATGTGTTGAAAAAAAGTAATGACAAAATCTTAAGATTTTTTCATCCAGAGATTTCCTCCCCAATTCCTTACTAGAACAAATTTCCTCCCAGGAGCTAAACATTCCTCTCTTATTGAGCCAAGTTGCGTCCGTTTGAGGACCATTGGTCTAACTCTAATTGACAGCATTTGATGTATGATTCCGTGGTTTTCCTAGCTCGACGTCTTGTGTCTGCTGACACAGGATGGTGGCACAACATGTGGCTCTTTCGTAGTTTCGCAACAGTTCTGACAAACAATATGTTTTTCTCTTTTGCCTAGCGAACGCGCAATACAGCTACGACTCACTCAACTTGTCTTTAGTGACATTTCGGCACTCATTTGAATAACCCAAATTCTGCCAATCGATGCAGCGAGTTTTCTGATAGTTATCAAAAGGACCAAATATCTGAGCTCTGGAGGCCAAATTATGTACGTTTTCATTACTGTTATTGTTGAATGCTTAGTGCACAGTGTATGCTTAGTGCAGGGTTAGCTGTTATGTCTTTGAGCTTGTGTTTGCTGAAACAGCGCAGCTACGTGCTTTTCTATTATTAACTGATGAACTGATATTCAATTGCAATTGCGGGTTTTCCTCGCCAGTAATTCTTCTCGCACGCTGGGTTAATTAATAGTGAAGTGTGTTTGCTCAGTTTAGCTGCGCATGATAGAACCACTTATTTGTTTCTGTTGTATTTTTCAGAAACCGTATCCAACGATCAATCACCCTTGAAGTCTGCTGCTTGAATTGTGATAACAAAGTTTGCGCTGATTTAATTATCTTCTGCTTCGTTTGCAATTGCTGTAGGGAACAAGATACTATAGTCCTGTTGATGCGCGGAATTCGTGAGGTGTCAGGGCAGCGAAGGTCATAGAGTACGCCAGTGTTTTTCAACCCGGGTTCCGCGGAACCTCTGGGTTTCCTGAGTGGCTGCCTGGGGTTCCGCCGAATTTAGCAGAAATTATTGCTGATTTAGCATATATTTCATTTTCTCGTAGAATGTACGTTATTTTTAATCGTTAATGTCGAATGATGATCCCTGAACGAAATCACGAATTTTGATGATTTCATGGTAGAACGTACACGCGACATTTCTACCCACATGGATCATTACAGAAAGTAGGATAGACCCTTGGATCATTGCATAGGGTTCCATGAGCAACGCAAACATTTGCGGAAGGTTCCGCTGCAGAAAAAGGGTTGAAAAACACTGGTGTGCGCGATTCAAACCGTGTGTGGGTGTCAGTTCCCCCCAGCTCTGGCGCCGCAACAACGTCTGTAGTGCACATACTGCAAAAAGATAAACGCAGAAACATAAAACAAACTTCTGAGTTGCTGCTGCACATTTTGTTAAAACTTCAGATCATTTAAAGAACTGGTCAAGTTAAGTGGCTGCATAGCAAAAACAAATATTCTGAAAACCTTGTAGCGCCTACAATCAACGAAACCTGTGTCTGAACATTGTTAGGCAAAAAGGCAAGTGACGTGAATCATTTCAATCAGGGGAATACCCATCCGGTATCTTACCAACGCTGTGTTCGAATGATGAAGCCTGCAGTTGGTACTAAGTAATAAGGCGGAGGTGTTTTACAGAAGACCAGACAAGCAACCTTTCTCGTCCATATCTTCTGATAAGTTGCGCGCTCGCTTCTCAATCCTTTCATTTCTTCCGTAGGAAATAGAAGTAGGTGCATCGAGTACACATGAGGATGCCGATATCGTTCCACGATAAAGTACAGGATAATGAAATTTATTCCTCAGCAAAATCTTTTATGCAAAGTGTAAATTAACTTATGGAAGAATACATTGCATCCAATTAAAATTATTCACATCTAATACTTCGGCTGAATTTTTAGTGGAAAATTTAAGCGTTTGTTCCTTAAATTTAGCATTTTTGCAGAATGAATTTAGGAGTGCCGTTTCAAAGCAAGCTCCGCATCGGATAACCACGCACAGGTTTCTGCGTTCCGCTTGAGGCGTTCCGTTGAATCTAGTGACGTCATTACGTGGTCGTACCACTTGTGTCAATTTGGTTTCCAGTTTGTTTATTCTTGTGAGGACGATTTCCAGCAGTTCAAATCTCTTTATAATGTTCACAAACGAGTGCACTCATACAGTTCACTCGTCACTAGCCGCATACTCTGTGTACGTCATTGCCGCAATCACAAATCAATTTAAAAGGCAACGAAAATAGAATACAAGTGTTTCGCAGAACAGGAAGACACTTCCGGCATTTTAAGATGTAAGAGGAAATGACTGTGAAGCAGAAACAAACAAAACAATATAATAAGATTAATGGTAGCAATTTGAAAACGTTTCTTTCTTCAAATGAAGCAGGTTGCATCGGTTGTTGCTATATTCTGCTCTTCGTTGTAATGTAAATTACAAAATAAATTAAGAAAATCTTGATGAAGATTAATCTTGCTCTGTGAATAAAATCTTCATGAAGCAGATGTTGATCAGTTTTTTGAAATGACTTTTTGGTTCAAGATCTCTACTAATTCAATAAAATACAACTCATATTTCGGATTTTACCCTAGGAAACGCGTTGAACTTGCACAAATCCGTTCTTTGGTATCAGCACCAAGCATTGTAATAGTTATAACGGATTAGTTACAATGATCTTCTCAATCATTAAAAACACACTTTGATAAACAAATGTCGACATTTAATAAGACTATTTTGAAACGTAAATCGAAATTACACGAAATAAAGTACACACAAAAATCGAAATAGTCGTGTTACACCAACGAACGTTCCAAACGTCAAAACCTGTAGAACAATGCATTACCAGGGCAAATTACTAGTTTTGAAAGCAAGAGCATCGACGTTGGTTAGAAAAAAACTGTTCATTTTTCATCCAACAACAATCTACCATACGTGCTAACTATTGGGCCTTTGATGTTGCAAAACATGCTTTTCTCCCATCTTAATCCGATTGAAGACTCATCTTAGTTTCAAAATGCAAGATTTCAAGCGACAGGAAAATTGCTCTAAGTTTACAATTGCTAGGAGGAATGGGAAAAAACTAACATTGAAATAACCATCAAGTTCGCCATTGTAACTAATGTGATTTTTTGCAGTTATCCTAAAACTGGAAATTCGGTTTCCCGAGTTTCTTTTTCGTACTCCGTGAAAACAGCTGATGTCAGTAAACACGGTCACATGAAAGCCAAAGTCGCTTCTGAAGTAGATGTAGGAAATTATGGGCGCACCTTGAAGTTTACAAAACATTTACTTTTTCCAACTGTCTTGAAGCTCAATAAATTCTAACAAGTTTTCACATTTGTGGGAAATTTGGATTTGGAAATCGACAGAGTTCAATTTTTATTTGGAATTTTCTTATTTTCTTCCACTTAGCTTGTATTTCCATTCTGTCCTGCTTCTAATAATTTAGTATGAACTGCTGTGGTCATAACATGATCAAAATAGTTACCGACAGGAAACCCAGTTCTACATTTTATTGAAAATCAGCGATGCCTGATAAAAGTTGATCGTTTTTTACACAAAACAAGAAGACAAGCACTGTACAAATACACAGTCGCTGGAACTAGTGGGGGTAAAAAATACAACATGCAAATCTGTAAACGCGCTGCTGAAAAGCTTTCACAGCATCAAATTATGTTTGAATTGAATTTTTCACAATCTTTATGTGGGTTGGTGTTGGTTTGTTTGAAGATTTTGTTAAAAATTCTGACACCAACGGCGATTAAGATAAAAACAGTAAATAGACCTTTCTACAGTTACATTCCGTGAGACGCTTCAGTGTAATTTCACTAAATATATTGTGTTGATCGAACTAAACGAGTGACACTGAAATGAAAGTATATCTAAAAGCTCAACTGGTGTATCAGATAAATGCAAAACGGACAGTGCCAGCGTTTCTTTAACTATGCAGACAAGTTCATATTAGTGCGAAAAACAATAGTGACGCGCCATCTGCCAACGGAGCGTCGAGCGGAGTGATGCCTCCCAGGCAAGGGCGGATGCAGGGCGATTTGGGCGATCGCCCCCAAAAAAAACCTACAAAAACAATTTTTTCCCCATGATTTTGTACAATTCGGAAAACAGCATTCGCGATATAAGCCCATTTTGCCGTACATTGTTTTGTCACAGCAGTGTTGTGAAGTATACTTCATCTCTCTTACAGTAGTGACCCCGTATTCTCCTAAACATACTGGCTGAATTCGCCCCTGCTTCCAGGTATAAAAATTAGTAGTGCAGGAATCACTGGACCTAATGATTTGAAGATTGGCGCGAAGAGATATCACGG
>JGI24158J21664_10005750_pt1 | contig 16248 bp, 5 predicted proteins | sample Ectturendosymbi3_FD_21664 | JGI IMG/M metagenome (IMG submission 21664)
CCCCGAAACCAGCTGGACGCCAAAGAGACGTAGCTTCTCTGTTATTTTCTAAATAACCTTCGACTGAAACGTTTCAGAAGTCTAGCTTTAATAATTTTACCAAAGATTTAAACAACAGGTTTGATGTAAGCGTTTGAGGAATCAGCAGACGACGCTCCGTTTTCTTCTTTTTGGAATGATTCAAACTTACACATACAGGGACGTAACGAGGTTAGATGGCGTCCGAGGAGAAAGCAAGTTTGGCGCCCGCATGTTCGAACCTGAGGTCTCTCAGAAGAAATTGTACTGTATTGAAGAAAGTACGTGTGACGTTGCAGGGACTTTTCAGAGCCCGCCGCAGTGGTTTGGGGCCCCCGCAGTGATTCCACGCCCCCATAATGATTCGGCGCCAGGGTAATTGTTCCTCCTTTGTCCCCCCTCGTTACGCCCCTGTGCACACATTTGCACTCAAGAAACTAGTCACCACAAAGGGAATCAATCGAGTAGACTAAAGCAAGAGCAGTGAAAGCAGACAATTCCAAGAGTAAATTAAAATGAATAAATAAAAACACAAGCAGCGAGGGTCATAGGCGTAGCCAGGGGGTCAAGGGGGTATTCCCCCACAAATTTCTTGCATTACTTGTCATTTTGTGCTTTGAGAAGCGGTATCACAAACAAAATACTGTTGCTGGCTTAAAGCAAAAATGCCCCCACCACAAACTTTTGAAAAATATACTGAAAATATATCGTTCATGAATAATTGTTTTCACTGAAACTGGAAAACTGGATAACGCAAATTATCCAGCCACGCCACAAACCAACACTGTGACTGGCTCGCCACCGTGTGAATCANACACAGAGCGATGGAAAATGCAATAGAAGGATTGCTTTCATTAGGTTAGCAGANGCACTTCAGTGAGTGTCTTTAGAATTAGATGCTAAACAATGTGAAGGGNAATGTCAATATCGGTAGCTATCTGCGTAGCAAGAGAGGTAAGAACAAATGAAACGTACTATAGTGAAACAGTAGTCTAGCGCAGTGGTTCTCAAACTTTTTACACCAGCGACCCGGTAAAATAAAATCGCAATAAATGCATCAGAACATCAGATTATCACAATCACTTAACATTTTGTTAACCAAAACTGTTTTATACGGTTTCATTTCGAGGATCCTTATTTTCAAGAAGAAAATATAGTCAAAGTCGTAAAAAATATAGTCAAAGTCCTGCGCACGTTGATTTGTAATGTCTGATAAATCTTTAGCAATGACATCAACATTCGTCAAAAAAACGGTTATAGTCGAAAACATCTCTGTATCTCCCTTCAGTACAAAGCTATCCCAAACTGCCAGCTTCTTTTTGAATGCGCCTGTCTTGTTTCGCAGTACAAAGACATTTGTGCAAAACCCTGTATCAGATGGCAAAATATATCCGCCAAATACGCAAGCTACTCATCCACATTTCATCCAAATGAAATTCTGCTAATGGAAAGTTCCGTTCTCTTAAAAACGTTTTTATTTCTCCGTTCAGCTCAACACGACGCGAAAGAACTGGCCCTCTTGACAACCAACTTATTTCTGTATGGAAAAGATATTCATGCTACGATCCATACTTTCACTTTCACGCAGTGTTTTCAGTCTGGAGTTCAAGGGTGCACTTCGAATTTCCTTGACAATGTTTACCGCGTTATTCAGCACGTTTTCGAATCAGTTTTTGCAGTTAAATGCTCCAGATGGATTATTAAATGAGTAAACAACATTTTTATGCGTTACTTCTTTAATTTTTGCAACTACACCAAGACGATAATAATCAGTCATGTTTGCAGCCACGCCTGTGCACACTCCGACACAGTTTTCCAAGTCTCTCTCACTAAAATATTTAACCTGCTGGAAGGACTACGTTCTGGAATTTTCATGCAACACAGAAGTTCTTCCTTGAAATCTTTTTTTCCATGTAACGCGCGAAATAAAGAAGAATGCCACAATTAATCAAGTCAGTTCATTCGTTGAGTTGCATTGCAAAATATCTCGGCTTCTTTAATCTCTTTTATAACCTACTCCTCGACATCAAATGCCTTATCTTCAATCCTTCGCTGAACTGTCTTGTTAGAAAATGGTTCACGCTCAACTTTCTGTGGTGTTTGGGGAACCAAAACTTGTCTATCTGCAGATAGGATGCACGGCTTCACTACCTCTTCCCCAATAGTGAACGATTTTTTGTGTTACATGTATCAAGAGGGAGTAGATACGACGCATGAATAAAATATTGTACAGCAGCATCCATTGTTTTCATTTGATTTTATGAGTATTACATCTCGTTGAATAGTCGTTAAAAATAATCCGGTGGCTTGTGTAGCAGCACGTCTGTCTTGCGGCGATGCGTTGGTCAATTGTTGTTTTCTTTGGTTGTTGCGTGACCGCTTGGAGGCGCATACCATAGTGCGTAGTAGGCCCTAGATGGCATTTCGTCTTTCTTTTTGCTTAGCGACTGCGTAAGAGACGTTAGTGTTGTGTGCTGTTCAAGTGCATATGAAACGTGTAATGAAGTAGTGTAGTAGCATTAGCACGTCGCATAGTTTCTGCCAGTAAAGTAAACGTTCAGTAAGTTTTTGTTTCATTATTCATGCCTTGCTTGTCATACGTTAATTCTATGTTCATTTGTTCAGAAAACCGCATTAGCACGAACGGACCTCGATCTGCCTTGAAATGCAACTGTTTATTGTGAAAGCAGACTGTTGAAAGATCGAATAAACCGGGCGATGTGCTTTGCGCGTTTTGAATCTATCAACGTGCAGTAAAGGACAGAAATGAAGTTCTGCTGCAATACCTTACTCTCGTTATATAACATAAAACAGACATATAGCAGAAAAACACATGAACATTAAAATTCTGATTAAGTTAACCAACACGCTTTTTCAGGCCTTGACCTGCTTCAGGGCTTCTTCTTCTGTACAATCTCTCCGTTCACATCCATCGAAGCACTTCCATGATACGCCCAGCATCGCATAGAAACGTTCAATTAAAAGTGGCCTTGTCAGATGAAAAATTAAACATTAAAGAAACATACCAGGAAACCCTAGCATACTTAGTGAAAAGCTTTTTCTTCAATAAACTAAACTGATCGTTAATGTCAACGTTTCTAGAAACTTTCAGCACCACTTTAAGTACTCTGTAGGATAAATGTTGCGAAAACAATTTTAATTACACAGCTGATGTTGACAATAATTATTCGAAACCTTCCCAATATAATGCCAAAATCTGTCAATCAAATATTAAATGATTTTTCGGCAATTATTAATCTTAAATTTGCACAATTATAAACTGAAACAAGATTATTGAAACACTTTTGCAGTTTCAGTAAATGTGAAAGCATTCCCTGACCATCAATATACGGTATATGCTTAACAAGAAATACAAATGCACTTTTGGTTGGAGCGTTAAACTTCAGTAATTCACAGTTCCTGAACCAAGTTCAGATTTAGTGAAGTATTCTTTATTTTCACAACCTTAAAGTTCTGAAGCGTAAGTTGCTTAACACTTATTAAAAGATATCTCTACATCCAGATGTATTCACATGGCCAAGTACCGAAGAAGAGTAAAACACTTAAGGAAAAGTTCAGAGTATGTCAAAAAAAGCTTGAAAACTTGCTTTTTCTATAAGTCAAATACCATGCTGAACTATCTGTATGCGTTCACAAAAACATAGAAATTGTTAATTTAACCAGTGCTCATTGGAGTTTATAAGACGTTTAGCCGTAATGCAATTTTTTTGACTCTAAATTAAAATTAAAATATCCATTCCTAGTGATAAGAAGTTCACTTAATGGAAGAGGTGTTAAGTACTGCTGAGCTCAGCCAATATATAGAAACAATATCAATGACTTGGAATTTCCTTTTTATGTCAGTTTGTTGGTACTTTTGGAACATATTCTCAAAAAAATATACAGATCCATGTACATACTTCTAATTTACGGTTATACTTGGTATTTACGGTTAATATTCATTAATTAGTTCCTATTATGAATTGATCAACCAAATCTGCTCTGTTTGAAAGAACAAGAGAAGTGTTGCAAAATTAATTAACACGTTGAAAATTGTATTGTCAAAAGTATGTGATTAAAAAAATATTTTCCAACTGTGTTTGTTATACCAGATGCACCGCTATATGTGCTTGGTTCGACTGATTGATTGCGTCTGCAGTCCTTCGCCCAAATCGTGCTTTATTCGCAATGCAACGAATTGAATTCATTTCCATGTTTGCAAGCCAACGAAAATAGATTTAAATGTTTCAGTCATATTACGTCCAGATTGATGGCCATGAGCGTTCATTTACGATTAAGAACAAATTAGAAATTATTAGCTCTTTTCGAACTTATTAGCTTCTGAACACAGTATGCTGGAAACCAACTTACTCTACGTGTAGGCTAACACAACTTTCGAAAACTGCTCAAAGCATTTGCCGATTTTCCATCTATTTCGTTTCAAACTTCTTCTCAGTTACAATTTACATCATACTCGCTCCCTTCGCCATCGCGATATGTATTCATAACGCCAGCGTTTTCTACACGAAATGTGTGCACTGCGTTGATGCGAAAATAACACCACCTTTTATATTCAATAACAAAATTTTGTTAAATTCTGCCCAGTGGCCAAGACTCGAGCACCAACTCCTAGCTTGCCACTAGCAAAGCACAGCACAGCCTGCAATATTCAAAAAGCACATGTGAGCAGAAAACACGCTGGTTTTGTTCCATATGCAGAATCATTTCCCGAGGAAGCAATTCAACAAAGCAGGATGCAAACAGTACTGGCTGGCAGCTCCAGATATCGAAACAGCGATTTCCTTGCAATAGGGAAACCAAGCACACGAATGTTTGTAAACTGTCACTATTTCCACAAGTAACCTTCGGTACCTACAACCTTTGATAAACGTTGTTTCATGTTCCGATTGAAAAGGCTTCAATTAAGGCGCGCAACTGCCGTGATAATGACTTTTGAAGTTACGATAGGCCATAACTGGCGAAAGGATTGCGCTAACTGTCCGTGAAGGCATTTGCGGATTAGAACGACAGAAGTCGATCCAATGAGTTCAAAAGAGGTACCTTTGCAGCGATCTTCTGGCAATTTTCCAAAAAATTCCTTTCACTCTTTCATGAGAGCTTTTCGAAACGATTCTTTTGTTTTGGCTACGTCTGAAGACACCAACTAAATGCATTTTAACCAAGAAGATATCAATATTTTTGGGAGAAAAATGTTTGGGAAAAAAATGAGCAGAATAACATCATTTTCGGAAGATGTCATCGGCGTTTGCAAAACAACCAAAGCAGTACTTTGTTGTTTTTTTTGTTCAGGAAACTAGGCAAAAATCAAAATTATTCAAGTCTTTGATTGACGTTCTAGCGTGAGTGGTTGCAAGGTTTTGGCCAAAAAAAGAAGAAATATTCAGCTAAATCCAGTGGCAATTCTAGAATGAAAAGAAGTGGGAGAGCACTGCGGGGCCAAAGAAAAATGTCGTGAGTAAAACATACATTTTCCTGCATGGTCATTTTCCGTTGGGAAAATGATTGATTTGTTATGATTAAACCTATCAAACCCAACATAGGCTTGTGAATATCNTCAAAACCGTCGCCAGAAAGTCTTCAAATTGTTTAAAATTTTTCTGACTGAAAGATGTCTGCAGTATGTGTCAATCAAACGCACTTGAACGTGAAATTAAGCATAACCCGTGGGGGCAAGCAAGGGGGCAGCCAGAAATCTGGGGTGCCATTAGGCGATTAGCCAATTAACTGTGTCAAACTCCTCCATAACTTTTTTCATCTCAAAATTTCACGTGAAATTTGGTAGATATTTAAGGCAAAACGGAAAATCTGTTCTTCAATTTCGGATGTTTCGTAACACTTGTAGGATAAATTCACCATTCAAACGTGAGGAGGATAAAAACCACCCAAAAGTTTTGAGTTGGTAGCGTTTCGCCACCCACCAAGAGAAGTTCAATTTTTCGATGACTTTCGCAAAGTTATGCTCAAAACTATCGTGTTCGTGTAGAAACCTTATTTCCAACTTTCTTAATTTCAGCTTCAAGTTTTTCTTAGTAAAATGCACAAATTTTGGCAAAGTTTAAAACAGATTTTTCTCAAAACGCGCACTACAATTACGTCACAAGTACGCACAAAATACCTCAAAAAATGTGCTGATTTCTTCCCATTCCGATAACGGCTTCACAGACTCTCTACGGTAAGATTTACACACCGTAGCATTGATTTCAAAGTTGGATTTTTCAAAAGCGTTATGGCCTTTTTTCTACTNACGTTTAAGACGAAAGACAAGTCCGTGACGCAAAACAAAAAAGAATTCATTGATCCTGGAACAACACTTAGTTTTTACTTTTGTCTAATTGACAAAACATTTATGCACCAACTTCAAAATGATTAAGACGTCGTGACGTCTTATGTTGCACCAAAGTGCAAAGCATACGAAATGTAGCATTTGGTAGTTGGTTATTCACAGGCATCTTTGCAGTTAATAATGACTGTTACTTCCTTTTTCTGTTTTGTGATGTTTTGCAAGCATCGATTTGTTTGTCGTTGTCAAGGGCTGCTCTTGTCAACCTGACATCATTTCCGCTCGGTAATGCGTGTTGGACAGTCGCCAAAGTATTCCGGTGTAGAAGCGGTTTTCAATTTTTTCAGCCTAGGCAAATTTAATTCTCTTACCACGTAAAGATTGCATGCAANGATATTCCTCACGAAACAAAACGAAGAATGGCAAAAGCACAGCAAATAGCAACAACATAAAATCCCGGCCAACACTTCAGATTCAATGCACNCAAAAAGTAATGTCGAGTTGAAGGACGACACTAATAATTTTGCGTATAAAACCATTCATATTCATTGGGTTTACTATATCTCGAACGGTCTGCAGAAAGAAATGAACCATAGAGCATTACCACTTGCAATAAGGAAATACCTTTGAGAGTTTGACAGTTTGACAGTTTTATTGACAGTTTTATTGATTTTGGCCGCAAGGCCCACAAGACATCGACATGGCTAGCGCACACAACAAAGCTCACATAAGTAAGACACTTGCGAATTTATCATACTCTCTAGGAACGATTCGGCAAATTCACATGCCCCAACACACACAAGACGAAGCTATCGGCGACCTTTCCAAATAACCGTAGGAATTTGAAAAAGAACGCCGTTAGATCACATCAAACAACATTTTACAGTAGTAACATATCCAAAAAAATCGAGTGTGTCCATGCAGGAGCGTGCAAAGGGCTGGTGATACCTATGACAATCACTTGTTTGTATGGCCTCAACCAAACGCTACTATTGAGGAATGAGAAAAATACAGGAATTTGAACACGTTAAAACTTTTGTTGATAAAATAGCAAGTTTCGAAGAATAGAACTTTGATTTCAAAGGGTTTTGATTTGTTTTGGATGAGTTAGTCTTTACTGATTTGTGTTAATCATTGGACATGATACATATGCTTATATGCAAAGGTCTTCTGGCAATGGATATGATTTGAGGTCTTACATATTACAATATATTTATGCATGCAAATAAGATTGAGCTAGGCAAACTAGAAAGATAGCATTGTGAAGCATGAGAGGAGATAGAGTTGACTTTTTTTCAAAATAAACAGTATTTGAAATTGTGCGGGATTTTGACAGTCTGCAAAAGGGGGGGAGAGAGATAGGGTGTCAAGCCTGAAGATAACAACTGAGGTGCATGATCCCAGTCTCCGGTCATTTAACACATATTAGCAACATGTGTTGTCGTACCTACGCATCTTGAAACACGAGGAAGTATCTATTGCATAATTTTAATAAAACTTCATTGAAATGCAGTTTTTGCAAAATCAATTCAATGACAGCATGTTAAAAGACCATACGAGAGCAAACAGTCAACCTAACTGACATTGGAATACCATTCAGAAGTTGAGCAAGACAAGTGCGACATTAAAAATTGCAAAAAAAGTGAAAGGAATGTGTTGTGTGCAGAAAGCCTGGGATGAGCACATGGAAGGTTAAGGGCACCATAGAAATTACTCCTCTTCATACGAGTTACGGAAGAGAGAAAATCTCCATAAATATAAAATCAACTGGCATATTAACAAAATAAGTGGATGTTTTTAATTGCTTTCTGAGTGAAATGGATGACATGAGTTTCAGTTTTTAAGAATTTCAAACTAAAGTTTGGGACAAAGATCATTTATATGTGTTGATCATTGGTAACAAAAGTTGTATTCATTTTGTCATGTTTTTTTTCTTTTGTGGGTTCTATAAATTCTAGTTGGAAAAGCGTTTGTACTAAAGTAGGAAAAATCAACTTCCACGTACATTGCATTGCTTTGACTTTTGCACCGTCTGCACTTACATCGCGTACGTCGCATGGTTGATTTTGAAAACTGTTCAGCTTGTTTGAGAAATCGCTGTAAGTTGGATTACAGCAAGTAAGAACGCAAAGTCGGATTGTAAAGAAACGATTGCGCATTTCCTGCAGAAAACATGTCGAGCGTTGTTTCCTGTAAGCATACACGGCGAACGTTCACACAGAAATCATATGCCAGGCGTTTGATCAAAATCGAAGATTCGCTCCAATGCAACTTGAGACAAGCAATCTATGTAATACCTTGGGTTATATTTGGAAATAACGCATCTCTTCAAAATATAAGAAAAAACAGGAGATCGCTGGCATGCAGGGCAAAGTGTGCACCTTTGTGTAATTTGTGACGAGCATGAACTCAAAACAACTTTGTCACTAATCCCAACAACAGTTGGCTTAATGCTAAGAACAAAAATTCACACAGCAGACTTTATATTTTCAAGTCTATGGCAACATGGTAGAGAAAATGTAATGTACCAACAGCTACAGAACAATTGCAGGATGAAGTCTTGTCGCAAACCCTTTTAAGGAAAATTTGGAAATTTTCTGGCGAAATGTTATTTGCACCCTAAAATACTGCTTTGTCCTACACTTTTACTCGCAGATGCAAATGACTTAGAAAAATTGATAAGGAGCTAGTCAGTCAGATCTATCAACATACGAACAATAATGGAATTTGCTTCTGCCTCCAAAGTTTGATTTCAGCCTTAATATTTATGTGTGCCCGAGTACTGGCGTGTGCGGAGATCATGAGAACGTTGAATTGTCAGAAACGTTTCAACGAAATTTTTCGAAAAAATAAGATGCGATGCTTCTTGTGACCAGCTTGCAGCCGTTTCACATATCTCTATTTATTGTCAAAAATCATGATCCTTCAGAACGTTTTGCTACCGTACAATTGAGTAAACATATGTGGCGTCAGAGGATTACGTGATAAGTATGAATCATCTGTGGAAACACCAATGGCTTCAATCATCAAGGAATCTGTATCATCACACGAGGACACTACTACACTGCACTGCACTGCACTGCACTGCACTGCACTGCGCGGTGCGGCACGGCACGGGACGACACGGCCAAGACTTCCAAACAAAAATACTTGAAGTGGAATTTGAATGGAAACATGCCAGTTCACAAAAAAACTAAACTAACAGCTGTAGCCCTCGAATGTTGGGCATATGTGTGAGATAACCAAAAAGTCAAATTAACAAGTGCAGGACGCAAGTGCTTGTAGTGCACCGGGAAGGTGTGCTGTGCATTTTGCTGATTGTTAAACTTGCGCCGCAAACAGATACAGGCTCTAATTGAATGTGAATAAAGATTAACGGACATACTTATAAATCTGCAGATTTCGAAACCATACAGAAAAAACTAACCACTTACAGTATTTCTACAGAATGCTTCAAAGCAATCGTCACTGGCCTGTGAGCTGTGTGGCTATTTATTGTGGCTCGCGGTCAAAAACAGAAGCAATTGTCGGTTGACAAAATAATTCGTTTTGTCCCTTCGTTCCTGTTATAATATGTAAGCTCATTCCAAGCATACAGTTATTCAATGAGGGCGCAGTCTCATTTAACAAGTAGCAGCGTTGCATTCAACATCGATCGACCCAAATCATGTTGACACTGTGGCATTTTTACAATTTCCTTTTTGATAAGATTTTACTGTAAACATTTAAAAGTCATGTTTGAAAATGTTAATATTGTCACATTACTTCAATACCGGTATGTTTTAACATGATGTTTCGTATGATCAACAAATGCGCATTTCTTGTTGAAATTAGATAAACGTTCAATAGCCTCAATTTGCATTTATTTGAGAAAAATTTTGCAAGTGTTAGGGGCCCAGAATGGGTTTTGTTCTGCCCAAAAAGAATTCTCTTGGGAGCCTTTCAAACATGACACAACCATACCAAGCGTGGAGTGAGAGAATTTGTTTAGTAACCACACATAAGCTAAATTTTATTCGCCTCATGTGCTAAGACATAGATTAAATGCAATCGATTTTTGCACGTGACCATCCCCTGAGTGTTTAAGTAACACCGAAATTTGAATGCTACGAATGTGCATAAGAACAAGAACCGTTTTCTGACTGCTCAGTTTTAACATTTCTACACTATTTACGTTACGCATACCTGCTATTTCCTCTGCGTATGCGCAATAACTCACAAATTACATGAAACTAGAGAATCATTGCATTGAAAAAATTATATCCTTTGCATTTCAACACGATAATTGAAAATGGTGCAAATGCTATTCAAAATATTTTTTCAAAATCAAGTTTCATTTCAATTTCAAAGTGTCACCTCTAAATTAGAAACGAAAACTTGAAACCAAAATCATTAAGCTTGTTAGCAGGTTCTCATTATTTACCACTAAGATCGTAAAGTAACCTCCAACAAGCTTGACTCCAAATTGCACACTTTTGACACAGTAACGGTAACCTTCAGTTAATACGTAACACACATAGCAAATCTGATTTTGGGCCAATGGAAAAGGAATAACACACATAGCAAATCTGATTTTGGGCCAATGGATTTTGGGCCAATGAAACCAATGGAGATTTTGGGCCAATGTTTTTGGGCCAATGGAATCATGATAGGGGCTCATTTTTATAACTCACAAATTACATGAAACTAGAGAATCATTGCAATTGAAAAAATTATATCCTTTGCATTTCAGCACGATAATTGAAAAAATGGTGCAAATGCTATTCAAAATATTTTTTCAAAATCAAGTTTCATTTCAATTTCAAAGTGTCACCTCTAAATTAGAAACGAAAACTCGAAACCAAAATCATTAAGCTTGTTAGCAGGTTCTCATTATTTACCACTAAGATCGTAAAGTAACCTCCAACAAGCTTAACTCCAAATTGCACACTTTTGACACAGTAACGGTAACCTTCAGTTAATACGTAACACACATAGCAAATCTGATTTCCAAGTAGGCACATGGCCAAGAGGAAATACTCATGAGACAGAAACCAGTGGCAAGGAGTTCGAACCCCGGTAAGTGGTGGTTGAAAAATAATTCCACACCTTAGCGGGATCTCCTACTTTGTCATTGAGATCGTCATGTAACCTGTAACAAGCTTGACTCGATTTTAAATACTTTTGACAAAGTACGGAAAGCTTTATTTAATTTGCAACACACGTAACAATTCAGATTCACAAGCAGGCACATAGCCAAGAGGAAATATTCATGGGACAAATTGAAGCGGGATCGAGTTCGAACGTAGAAACGGGATAGAGTTTGAACGTAGAAGTGTAGGGTAGTGCAGAGCAGTGCAATACACCCGAAATTTTGGCCACATTTGGCCGGCGCAAACCCACTGATCCACTCTTGTAGCTCAAAGCTTTGTTGAAAACTAGGTCAAAATCTGCGTCTATAGAGCCCTTGATTGACTTGCTAGCATATATGTAGCCAAAATTATGGGTCAAAAACCCAGTTTTTGGCCTAATTCAACACTTTTCAGAAAAGGCATAGTTTGCCTTTTCAGGGAAAACTTTGGCCAACCATAACTCGGCAGCAGATTGAGCTAGAAAGCTGTTCAAACCCCGTAATGACTAGTGGCGTCGTGTAGTTATGAACAAAAAATTTTTTTTGGATTTGATTGGGTGTTTTTGGGCCAATGGAATCATGATAGGGGCTCATTTTTTGGTTATTTGTATGACGGCATTATCCGATCCCACGCGCCAATATTTTGGCTCGCATTTTTTTTTATTCTAGGACAGAATACGCGTTTTTAGAGTTCTTGATTGAGTTTCCAGCGTTTCTGGTTAAAAAGTTGGGCCAAAAAACAGCTAATTGTCAAGGGGCTTTTCTCAATACATTTGGAGGATTTCCCCAAATAATTCGAAGTATTTTTGGCCCTAATTGTGGAACCGGGAACGCTAAAAACCCGTTTGGACCCTTCAAAGTCCCGAGTAGTAACCAAAAAACAGCTAAACTAAAGAAAAAATTAATGTCATGTAAATGGCTCCTGCGGGTCTTATAGGGAGGTCGTGCAAAAATGCTGACGTCAGCAAAAAATAACATAAACATCCTATCATTATATAAGCATTAAACAAAAACAGACATCCTAAACTGAAACATTTTTTTATTGCAAGCTACATACCTTCACCAGTTTTTAGCGGGTTTGAACAGCTCTCTAACTCAATCGCCTGGCGATTTATAGGATTGCAAAACTCTACAAGAAAAGTGGTACCCGCGGGACTGAAAGGGTTGAATGTAAATAAAACAGAATTTCGTACGATGCAAAACATATTTTCATGGTCTATTGATAACTGAACATGTGACTTTGTGTTTTTTTGTTTAGAAGTCTTTAGGTGAATATGACATGATTTTGGACGATTGAGGCTGAATCGAATATGGCATTTTTTCAGTAAGTGTGCTAGATCCATGACATGTGTGTTACCAGAATTTAAGATATCGGGTTTCTTATTGGAGTTATACCATGGTTGGGATAAGGCAATTTCGGAAGCTTAAATGAAACGTGGAAAATGATGAAATCTTTGTAAAAGATAGAGAAATGAAATGCCGTTAGCGTCTGCATTGCGGACTTGGCAATTAACTGTCAACACATTGCTGACACTGCGGCGACAAATATTGCACCTTTCAAAACTGATGTACCGCAACAACTTGAACCACCTTTCACCCTAACAGTTTTATTGGTGACAATAATTCGAGAGCAAGATGTTTCCAATCTGCTTGCTTCATACCGCAGGGCTGCGGAACAGTCATACAAATGATACATCTTCGGCACTGAAGCTCTTTCTTCGAGAACATGGCTGCAGCTCCTGAGCTCATGTTTTTCATGTGTGTGGCTTCTTCTCCGGAGCAGGGGCGATTCTAGAATTAAAAAAGTTGGGACCTTCACTACGGGGCAGAGGAAAAATTAGGGGGTCAGACCAGGGGCATAACTGACAGAGGATCAAGGGGGCGAGCCGGTCCCCCGGCAAGCTAAATGCAAAAACTGGACCCCGTTTAGTTGATACTTTTATATTTATATTCTTAGGTTGTTTTTTTTTCATTTTTCGCGGTGTTATTTTAGCTAGTATAAACATCCACGACATACAGTAATTCACTAACATTTTTCCGAGTTTGAGCTAGTGTCCCCTGTACGGTGACCTATGAGCCCCCTTCAGCTAAGCTTTTCCCTCCCGGTTTAAACGTGTAGTTAAGCCATTGGCTGTAACTCTTCCCGTCACCAGTGCTTCATGCGAGATAAAGTTTTCAAAAATGAGATTAGTGAAAACATTTCCCGGAAATTCCATGACTAGTGAAAGATTGGGTAACACTGATCTACCTTCAGTTGATAGCGTTTGAAAGCGTACTAGTTGAAAAACAGATTTAGACAATGTCGTTGAAGAATGTGACAGTCGACATGACAATCGAAGATATAAAATTCTAACGTAGACTGTCAGTAGCGCAGAGAAGAATTTTGTTCTGGAGGGGTTAGTCAGTGACATCGTCTTGAGTCCGACTGTTCCTCCGTTTATTTTTTTACAGTTGAAAATTGATATATTGTAGACTATGCAGGGATCTGTGTAATGATTATTTTGCTCATTGTCTGTTTGTCTGAATCTTTTTAAGTTTGGAGTTAGTGCGTGTTTCGCTTACGAAGACTGTCATAAATCATCGCAGGGTTGAAAAGTCAGATTTTAAGGATCAGTCAAAGGATAATTCAGTGTGAATATTAAAATGAACGAATTCGTTGGGAAGATTCTGCAAATTAAGTTTTACCCTTGCTGTTACATTTTGATATGTCAGGTCCACGCCCTAAACGCCGAAGCACACCTATCTGCGGTGCTGCTATGCTACTTTAGGTGCAGCTGGTGGTGCCGAAACCTCGCTGTCATTAACTGCATACTGCATTGAATAGTCTTCACCCTATCCACGCTGCACACNGTCATTACACTCGGAATAGTAGTTGCATAACATTGTTATGGTTAAACCACAATCACAAAATGTCCATAAGCTACCACAAAAATGGATTGGNCAGTATCAGTAGTNACCAATCCGTTGGCAGACGGCTTAGTTTTTATGTGCTTTATAGTAAGAATATTTTGACGAAACTNGNTGGCTATCAACAGCCTACTAGTCTCTGTGTGAAGATGGAATTCCTGCTTGGAACCATTTTGCTTTCGTGTGAATTGTACTCACTTTTGTGAAACTGTTTTCGTTAATGTGGTGTCAGCACAATAGTGTACGGATAATGGTGTTTCGTTTGCATGTTCAGTGCTGTGGAATTTTCATGGTTAGCACAGAATATTCGACATAGCATTAACACGTGTGTGATTGCATCTATAGTGGCGTTTTGTTGTCTCCAGTGAATAATAACGCTAGTTCCTATTTAACGATATTCACATGCCTATGTTTGGTTTGACAGGGTTAATCATAGCTACTTAATCTTCAAAAAACGATAAATCACCACGCAAGATAGTCATTTATGTTTAACCCCTTAACTTCTTCCTTGGCCCCACAGTGGACCCCACTTTTTTAATTCTAGAATCGCCACTGACCGGGTCCGAAAAAAACGCAGAATCCTGCCGGAGTCCAGTCCTGCATTCCGGATCCGTGGCTACTTTTGGTTGGGATTGAAAGCCGTTAAAGAGATCGTTGTAACGTACGATTCCAAGGGGACGCCCTGTTGGTTGAAAGGTCAACCTGTTTGCTGTAGAAGCGTGGGTCAAGTTCCTAAATAATTAATCAGCCTCACGTCTTAAGGTTGGCAAGCTGCATAAATGCTGTCACCACGCTGTTCGTTAGAAACTGTCCGGTAGCACTCTGATTAAATCGCTTTCCGTGATTTTATCCATTTGAGGAACAAACTCTTCAATACACTCGAACGTGAAGCCAGAGAAAGGCAACGTAAGACGGTTCAGTATCGAATAACGTCAAAAACAGCGTTAAGCCTTCACAGAATCGACCGGAAACAGCAACCAATCGCAATGAGACAGGTTAGCAGGCTAAATATCGACTGTTGGGTTGTTCATGAACAAGTATTTTGAATAGAATTACAAATGGAAAGTGACTGAAATCACTTGTTAAGTGTGCGCACAACTCTCGCTACTGCTTGACGTGAATGTTCTTGCTGAGGCAATAAACGGCCTGTCAAGTGTTTTGATTCAATCAGCGAGGATCAAATCAACCGGTGTTGCTTTCTAACGATCGTCGCTCTCCAATGGCATCCGCTTTCGCATAAAGTAACTTTTCAGGAGAAATCTCCGTCCAGCTGGATTTTCTTTCTCGGCCACACAGTCCCTGGCAGGTCAGATAAATGCAGCAATAGATGCTGGTTGGAAGCGCGGCATTGATGCGCTAGAGCGTTGATAGTTCAGCAAATTTAAAGCCTTTATGAGATTTTCATTCATTTGACTTCATTGCAACCGCAGATTGAATCAAGGTTCAAGCATCAACTTCAAACTCGGGAAGAACTGTTGAAGGTTACGCACCAGGACAATCTGGTCTACAGGTTTTTCTTTCTGATCGGTTTTTGATTCAACGTGGACTTCCAAATATTTTATATTTGACCCAAAAGATTCAACTCAGAGCCATGAATCCACATATCAATAGTCAGATTTGTTCCACACTCCGTTTATCTCGCAGCCAATGTTTTATGATCTCAGTCGCTTCTGACATGTGTGGCTAGCATGACATTCTGCATATTTCTAAAACCGCACCGTGATAAAAGCACACACGATGACTTAAACGCAATGCTGCGTTGAGATAACTTATGGCTGATTGTTTTTTTGTTTGAGTTCTAGCCATGAATCGATCAGCTTCTCATTTGTAGGTCTATCCTTGGGCCAACCTTTGTGTTGACAGAGCAACTCGCCGTTGGGCATTTTCGCAAGCTTCAAATCTCCAATCTTTT
>JGI24158J21664_10005752_pt1 | contig 16244 bp, 5 predicted proteins | sample Ectturendosymbi3_FD_21664 | JGI IMG/M metagenome (IMG submission 21664)
CCACTTCTAAAAGAAGAAGACCACTACACATTTAGGACAATTCCGCAAGAGCACTGGTCCATAGGAATGTCCATGGCACGCCCAAGTTAACAATTAATAAACCTGAACCCGCCGGTCTAGCTCGACATGCTCAGTTTATCACTATCAATACAAGATTGTATTCACTCATGGTTTTATTGGTATATCTTTAAGCACTGCGATTATCTATCACAACAGGGGTTTATAATATACTTTAACATATACAAGCTTTATTACAGTAAGCAAGAGTTAATGCGCAGTTCTATTATATTATATGGAAGGAGAGAGAGTAACTCAGGTTGTTAAGCAGTCGCACTACAACCTGCTAAAGAAATTGGCTATACCTTCGGTGATTCCGTTAGTCTTGCCGTTCTAGGATTGCAGCCAGCTACAAGCGTATTCTGGTTCACGAATTTACCAGACCCCACAAGTTTGCCAACTATCCATCCGTCAATTTGGTTTGTTCCAGTTTGGTAAGCCCACTACTGGTTTAAGCGAAAAGCTTGGTAAGCCCACTGCTCTGCTGGACTGAGCAGATACACAGGATTATATCATTTTTTTGATGTATTTTCATTGGTCGATTTCGGTCACGTGATCACACATGGAGTTCGTACGTCTTGCGCAATCGGGTGTGCGTGACGTCACTTTTCTAGGAATTGGAGACAATCGAAATCGTTAGTAATTTCGATTGCGATTTTTATCATGGTTTTGACTACGTTTTTCAATACTATGTTATAAGGGTTTTGGCTACTCTCTCTTAGCATCATTGTACAGTAAATGCGTTAGTACAATTCTACAATAAATCATGTTTTCAGTGTCCAGCTTCGCTTGGCTTGACATGAATTCATCAGTAAACTTCTGGATCACGTTCTTCGGTTATTTTCCTTTTGTGATCAGCGTCTTCTTTTATGGTTATTTCAGAATCATAAGGTGTTTCATGTTGAGAAGTAAAACGAACTCAACACTAGCAAGTCAACCAAGGGCCCTGTAGACGCGGATTTTGCCCTAGTTTTCAACAAAACTTTGAGTCAAAAGAATGGGTCAATGAGTTAAGGCAGAGGGCTGGCCGAAAGTGGCCAAAATTTCCAAAACATGCCCTCATTGTGACGTCACCTCCAGAACACCCCGCACCGAAAACGAAAAGCCTTTTTTGTCGATTTCGGGCCGAAGACTTGCTGAATCCGTAGATGGTTTGGATAGCTCTCTAGCTCAGTCGCCTGGCGAGTTGTGGCCAAAAGAGTGCGAGCCAATATATGGGCTTGCGCGGTAGTTAAAGGGTTTGTGGTGTGCGGTCATTCGCGACCGTCACACTGGCCACTGGCCTAGCTCAAGCTGGTGTACTTGTTACAGTGAATTGAGTTAACAATATTTGATTACGGTATTACTGTGGCCTGCGTCATGCGCATTTGTGTCACCAACCAGCTTTTAAGAACATTCCAAAAATGAATTTCTAAGGATAAAATGATAAGAGGCTAATGGCATACCTCCTGGATATTGTCGCGTAAGCCAACGGGCTACGGCACCTAAAAACAGTTTGCGTAGGTTAGACACTACTGTAGTCTAGAAAATGGCTTCTTGTTTTGTAGAAGTAAGGAGGATTAGCACATATACTGTAAGGTGTGACATGACTATGATAATAAACAATTTAATGGAATAATGTTTGAAGCCAGCAGAAAAGTATTAATACAGGGGCCTCTAGCAGCTGATAAAGTAAACATGTTTGAGGTTTTTTTTAAGGAAATGGTTAGGTACCCGGTATGGACCTGTTGCTGTAGGGAACCGATTTCTCTGTTTCTAGAGACCCGATTTTCTCTGATTTTAAGGACCTGATGATAATTTTCTCTGATCCTAGGGACCCGATTTGAAATTTTAGGGACCCGAATCAGGTCCCTAAAATACATTTTTAAAAAACCTGGCCTTGCTTGAAGTTTGAGTCATGAAAACAGATAGTTTTTTTATTCATTGATTGTGAGTAGTGACATTGCAATGACAGTTTAAATAAGGTTGTTGTAGAAAATGTAAGAATAAACTAACCATAATGTGGAAGATACATGAAAATTAAAAATTAATCACTAAATGACCATTAGATAGAAGGCAGTGCCCAAAGTGTCCACTCATTGCTTTCAGGAAATTGGTGTAAAAATTAACAAAATAAGCCCTAAAACACCTTAATAACCTGCCACTGTGTTTAATCAATGTACAAAGATGCAGAATATGGGCATATTTTGCTACACCTTGTTTCAATACTGCAACTGAATAAAGGAAAGCCAATATTTTCAGCAAGCTAAGTATTTTTAGCATTTATTAAGTTGTTGTGGTTATTTGCCGTATAAGGCTAATTATTTGCACATGCAAGTTTGTGGTGGTGTATTTATTCATGGCATTTTTAGGGTAAGAATGATAAATGTAAAGTGAAGTGCCAAAGCATTTTCAATAGCTTTATTAAGAGACCTTTTGCCATGTAATGAACTATTGCTCAGTATTGTTGTTTTTTTCATGAAGTTTTATTTTAGGGAGTGGCTACAGAACTTCTCGTGGATCTTCTTATTTGAAACCTTATTTGACTGGCACCTGTAACGTGACAGCAACGCACAACGAGAGTACAGTAGGCTTGGTAAAAACATACTAAATGTAAAAGGTAAACCCTAAACCTAAAAGTTAAACCTAACCCTAACTGTAGCCCTAACGCTAACCCCTAAACCTAAACTTGGGAAAATTTTGAAAAATTTAAAGAAAAACTGGTCCCATGAATTGAAACATGCAACCAATCACTACTACCAAAATGGAAGTCACCAAGATCAGAGCCGAACCTAAAACCATTGGCACAGCAGACCTAAGATGTATCTGCTATGCTATCAAATCAGGATGACAAGACTTATGTGACAAACTGGGTGTTTTATTGGAACCATGTCATACAAAGCAGTGCGGTCAAANTAGGTTTGAAATAAGAAGATCCACCAGTGGTTCCATAGGCACTTCGTTTTTTTAGATAGCCANNTTTGGATTGATATCAAACATTGTGGAAAGTTGTAAAGGCACAGGTTTAGAGCTAGCTAGATGATATGGGTAATTTTTAATTGCAGGAGAAATTGCTGAATATTAGGTTATATCAGAAGTGTGTTTAGATCTGCTAGGATAGGAAGGCAGCAGAGAAACTAGATGCTTTATTAAAATGAAACTATATGCCATCACTAGGCTGCCCTATCCCTTTTACATCCATTTAAGCTCTTGGTGCTTCCCAGTAATTTCAACCACGATGTTAAATGAACTCTTTGCAAGGTTGGCTGGGAAGTCCAGAGAGACTTCTTTAATTTATTTTACAATATTGTTTATGGTTGGTTAGCACTGCCACGCAGTGGTATAAATGTTAGCCTGTGTGAGTGATGTGATGGATGTACATTACATTTTTGCTGATTTTGTGGATGCGGACTTTTTCACCAAATTAAAATGTGCTGAGTACTAATGCTTTGTCACTATGCTACTATCAACCAGGAAAAGTTACTTCTAGAAGATAAACATTCTGACAATACCTTTGCATCACAGACAAAATATAGGTGTTATTTTGCATGTGATGCTATGCTGATCATACCATAGGAGCTGGGAAGCTATGTATATACGCTAGTGAAACTTTTTAGAACTGAAAATAGTTGTTATGACAGTAAGTCTTATATTGCAGTGATGAACTGTTTAAAATGTATTTTTGCACCAAGGAACATAAGGTATTTTCTGCACTGTGATAAGTGCAAAGTCAGTGCTAGTAAATGTAATAAATATATTTAAATCAAAAACTTGGATTAACTTGATGAAAAATGTGAAGGTGCTTCGATAAACACAAGCAGGTAGTTCTATATTTGCAAATCTCTTTGTTAAGGTTTAGCATCAAGCAATATGTGAATAGCAATGAAATCTTCATTGCATGCTTTTTTCAGCATAAATAACTATAAGTAACAGTTCTATAATAGTGATTGCACCTTGAGGATTTGAAGAGTTTGGCTCATTAATTTCAGTTGATCTCTGATACAAGCAGTGATATAAATTCATTAGTGACAAGTTAATACTTCCAAGGAAGTTAATATACCGCTTCAGCTACTTTTTGCCTCAAGTCAATAATTTTTTCTTGCTGTGAGATGCGAAGATGTTTGTAACATATTTGTAACAAAATTTTCAAGGTGTAGGGTGTATCTTGGCATTATTTAAAACTTGAACATGTCTGAGCATCATGAAAATGGAAGTACAGAAAATAGCCTGTGGGGCAAGCCATTTCCCAAGTAAGTTTATGCAGGATAATACTGGTGCTTAAATATTTTCTGATGCAAATCTGACTTTGCAGTGTATCTGAGAATAGAATGTGTTTCGCAAGTAATTATGAACAAATCATTGAAGTTAACAGAGGGCTTTTATTATTAATCTTAAAGGTTTGCAACTGATGCAATTCATGCTGGTCAAGAGCCAGAACAGTGGAAGTCAATGATGGTTGTACCCCCAATAACGCTTTCCTCAACTTTCAAACAATACTCCCCTGGTGATCATACTGTAAGTAGTTGGGAAGTATTACACATCCTAGAGATATGTATGTATGAATGCTACACAAAAATTTGGTAAGATGTGTGTTGTTGGATGAGCTTTGAGGTGCAAAATTTTAAACTTTTGAGTTTTCCCAATATGCTTTATGAATGTGCTTATGAAACTTAGTCTTCCCTTGTTTTTAAACCACTACACAAGCTTAGCACTGTTTATAGCAACTTCTTATTGACAAATGCTTCTCAAATCGCAGAATGAAGTTGAAGTTGTCTTACGTACGTTTTTGTTTTCTCGAGTCTCACTTGGTGATGTAATGGCATGCACGTAGGAAAGCCATGTGGAACCCACTGTTGGTTGTACGTTTTGTTAGGGGACAACACTTATGAATGTTGGTGCAAACCATTATTATTGTGGAATTGGTATTTTTCATGTCGCGGTGCTCTGACATACGCTCCCGCTAATAAGCATTGTCAATTGCCGAAGTAGTCTCATTGATTCACTGGACGTTTACACCAGTTGTAGTGCGGATGAATTCTTGTACACCTGCGATTTTTTAAACGCTAGAAAGGCATGTTATGGAGATACCAATATTGAAATAGGTGAATTACATCTAGTTTTGTTTTGGACACATTTCATCTCTTTCAGACGTGAATTGCTGTTCACTTCTACCCATTTGCTACGGCATCGTAAGCTTGTTTGTCTGCTTCATTTACGAGTACTGTATGCTTAGGGTTACGAGTACGGTCGAAGCGGCAACCCAACACGAAAATGTTTGGAAACCTGTGTGGCCAAGGTGGAAGGAGGAAAGTACGGTAAGTCTGTGTGGAATCTAGTCTGTAAAAGTCATTTAATGCTATTACTGTTCTTTTTAAATCGTGGCAACAAATAATCTTAACGCTAGCAGCAATAGGACATCGAAGAATTTTATGAAAAAGCTACAACGATTAGATTACACAGTAACTTACAAGGTTTAGGGGCAGAAGTTCTGACACTTTAGTGAACTCGCATCTCTCAACAGCAGAGGTCAACGTGTGAAAGCAAGCCTGCTTTACTCAGCTGCAACAAGCAGTGGTTACCATACTGTTTTCTGCGTTGCAAATACTTCTCTGTACATGTATGTAGGCCACAATCGTTAAACTTGTGCTTTTAATGTCAACTGTAAAGCTTCAACAGAGTTTCTGTAACTGTCATTTTAATTGTATACACGTTAAAAAGAGGACTGGCAGACAGTTCCAAATTCCCTGCACACGGATATTTCGTCTTCATTAGCATTGATTTATGTCAACAATAGGGCTGGCCGAGTAGTTACCCATTAGGTTTTTCGCCAACCCTTGTGTCTCAATAGTTCACACCAATTCGCAGATTTCCCAAATCCTCATATTTTTGTTCTTCACGTGTGATTGCGTAGAAGCTTGCAATTAATTTTTCTGTTCTTTGGTGTTTTGGTCTTTTTTCTTATAGCCTTTCAGTTACTTCGTGGCTTGATTCACAAAACTTCCTAAATCAAGTTAATCAACCTACCTGTTGCCAATTTTTGGTGGATGTAAATACCATCTATTGTGGCATAACTTTTTTAAGTTGTTGAAGCTTCGTCTTGCGGCAACGTTGTGTGCGATTGGTTGCATGTGTTCTTGTATTAAAATAATGCGTCTTGGGAAATGTTGTGCAAGTGTTTAAACAGATGCAAAAGAATGTTCAACGTCCTGTGCACTTTTTAAAAAGACCCCCAGCACAGGTTGAAAGCCCCCAAATGACCTGGGCTGTCGGTGGGTCTGCCACAACGTAGACTTTTTGTATGTACATACCTATATGTGCATACACACAGGTAACATTTACAACCTGCCAGTTTACTCGTTATTAAACCCCGTAGGCTTCTTGCGTTTTACTGTCGTGTTGCCGACTATTGACAAGAAGAAGCAATGTCAAGCGGCCCGCTCTCTGCGATGTTCTAAGTAAGTCTCGCAATCTCGAAAAGTGTTTACAGCTGAGCTTTCATTGCTAAAACGCTTGCATAGGTCTTGCATTTTCAAGCGGACTTGCTGCAACGATGACCATGATAAACTTGCTTCAGGCTGGGGATCACGTCATCACCACAGATGATGTTTATGGCGGAACCAACCGGTCAGTGTGTGATTGTACCATAAGTCCAGAATAACTTTTAGAAAAAGTTCTAAATACATTGTCCTACTATATGCGCACAACGAATGACGTATGCACATTTCCTTTTTATTTCGTAATTGCAGCGTGGTAACTTAATCAATCGCGGTTCTGGATAGTCTATAAATAATAAATAGCGTTTCCATTCATGAACACCTTTTGTTTTCAGATATTTTCAGAAAGTTGCAGCAAGGTTCAATGTCGAGTTTTCTTTCGTTGACTTCACGGACCTGAGCAACGTGAAAAGGGCATTGAAATCCAACACCAAGGCATGTACCACTGGCTTGCGTGTCTTCTTAATTTTTGTCTTGACGTTCAAGCACTGACCCGATGTGCATGCTTCAGATGGTGTGGATAGAAACTCCAACCAACCCGACGATGAAAGTCACTGATATCAGAGCGACGGTGGACATGGTCAAGCAGCACGGCGACATTATCGTTGTGGTTGACAATACTTTCATGTCGGCCTACTTTCAGGTATGCACCCGGAAACTGCCAGATATTATCATAACGCTTTTTGGTGTCGCACATGCCACTGAGATTTCCGTTTTCTTTTGCATCAGCGTCCACTCATGTTTGGCGCGGACGTTGCTTTTCACTCCGCCTCCAAGTACATGAACGGTCACAGCGACGTCATAATGGGTTTGATCGTCACCAACGACGAAGACTTGCACAAAAGGCTTAAGTTCTTGCAAAATGGTGAGATGGGCCAGCTTGGATGGCGTATGGTGCAAGGAGCGCGGCATGGCTACGAACCTCTATAACTTTCGTTTGCGTTACTCTCCCTCTTGTTAGATGCAAGATCTCGACAGCGATTAATGCTAATTTGTGTGCTTTCGAGCAAAACATCCCTGTAAACCTTCGCGTTAGATTAACAAAAATACATGCTGCCTAGATCGTTTCTAGGCGTGCTTTCAACTTGGCTGGCTTCACGAAAGAGCTAAATCACGCATATTGGCGCAAACAGTTCTAGTGCGCTTGACTACAGACGAGGAATCGTAACGTGCGTAGTGCTGCTTGGACAAAAGTCAACGATAAACCTATTTGCTCAGCTAGTGCATGAAAGTCTGCGAACGATCTTAGGGATGCACTCTTAACGCTGCGACGCTATTATATGGAATACCACAAAACAAGTTTTACGCTGAAAAATGCTTGCTATTGCGCAGTGTTACCAGACACAGCTTTTACTAAAATTCCTCTCCAGCTACCGGACCATGCCCGTCACCGTTCGATTGTTACTTGGCCAATCGCGGTTTGAAAACCCTTGCAGTCCGGATGGAGCAGCACCAGACGAATGCCATGGCAGTTGCAAAATATCTGGAAAATCACCCGTGCGTGACCAGGGTCAGCTACCCGGGTCTCCCGTCTCACCCGCAGTTTGAAATAATGAAGAAGCAGGTGAATTGCTTCGCTGTAACGCGTTTTGTTTCGTCATAATTAACAAAGCTTAGCTTCTTGTTCGTCGCCGCTCTCTGCGCTTTCGATCGATTATTTCGTCTCGCCGCTGATTGCTATGCAAACAAACGACTCGTACATTCGCGCTAACAGTGAAAGAAACTGCAATTGCCCCGGTCAGCTCGAGCCGCGGCTACACATTCCGCTTTTCATATTCAAGCTTGCGTCATCCAAAGCGAATGGTCCAGGTGTGTTAAATGTAGCCACTCGTGCCAGTGGAAATTTTCGCAACTCAGCGTGAGTGCGCACTTCTTATTCGACGTTGCATCATCATCATCAGCTAGCCTGCCAATAGGATAAAAGCACGAGCTTGCTTTTCCAGAATGGGTGCCCTTGAAGCCGTCTGTGTTTAGCTTGCTTGGCTGTGACTGCGCGGTTGCGATTTTGCTGGAACTAAACAGCGACAAGCACGATCGGCAATTGAAACGCTGTTTGTGACGTCACTCCGCCAGCTTTTATTTCATGCCGGTTGCGTGCAAGCCTTCAACTACTTCATGATCGAACGTACACGTCGTACATCCACGAAAGCTCGTGTAAAAAAACCTGCGAAAGGGTGCTTTGAGTAAGTTAATAGCTGGACTTGCAAGTTTTCATTATTTTCGTGTGCTAGGGACGTGGATATGGTTACCCTGATTCAAACTAACTTGTGAAATAACAGTGAAAATGAAGCATTAAAGCCTCATTTGAACAGAATGTCAAAGCGAGTATCTTGAACGCATTTCATGAGCAACATGCATAAATGTAGAAAGCCCGCTTCAATGCATGACTTTGCCGGCTGTCGAGCAAAAACAATCTCATCACACGAGCGCTATTGGAAATTCATGACTCAGCTTACGTACCCGCAACCTGCCGAAAATTGAATAGGAGGGACAGTAGGCCCAAATCGTTTTGGTTCCTCGTGTGGGGCAAAAATATCTTCACGGTTTAATAAATGATGAAGCTTAAATTGCGAAGGAAATTTAATTATTTGTTTGCTCCACTTGTGTTCGTGCACATGACGTAACTGCGAGTTTTCCCTGAGAGAACATTAAAGCGGGAGCCGCTCGTCAGGCTCTTGAACTCGCCACGTCACCGGTATTGGCGTCGCAAGGCCTCAGGGCTGAGCTGATATCGAGCAAGCCAAGCAGTGAAATTCGCTTCCTAGAAATGCAGCACGCTGTGTCCGTAAGATCATAGTTGGATGCATTCTATGCACGCAGGCAACGGGCTGCTCCGGAATGATTGGCTTTTGGATGAAAGGTGACTTGGAATCCACCAAGACGTTTTTCAAGAGCTTGAAAGTATTCACTCTGGCTGAAAGCCTGGGCGGGTTTGAGAGCTTAGCAGAGCACCCGTAAGTGTAGCGGTGTGTTTGTGTATCTACGCCTGAAGTCAGTTATACTTTGTTATCTGCGAAGTAACAAGTCATGTTGCGAACTGTTACGTCCTAAAACGTTAGAAACCATTCCTCAGCGATCAATAGAGTTGCTGACGCTACAAATAAACGCAGTTCGCCTTTTCTTGGTAAAGCAACGGCCATTATTTGGCTCTTATGATTGGCTGAAGCAGTGACCCGTGTATAAGCTTTCTCCGTCCGATCTATCGATTGTCATGACTTTGCAAAAAGAGCTCACCTTCATTTAACGCAATGGCCAGGGCAATCATGACTCACGCGTCTGTGCCAGCTGAACAGCGCAAGGTTCTGGGCATCGGCGATACCTTTGTGCGTCTGTCCGTCGGTATCGAGAACGTAGAGGATCTCATTGCAGACCTGGATCAAGCTATGCAAGCTGCGGTGAGTGGCGAGGACAATTTTAGGCGGTCAATACAACGCTGGTACACATTGTTTCGTTTCAGTTTAGGTTATTGTTTTGGTTCCTTGTCTGCACACTGTGCTTAAATTTGGCAAATCAGATTTGGGATTCCTTCGCAATAGAAAGCTTTTCAATAAAAGATCGCGTTAAAACTTTCTCCAGCAGTTATTGAAAAATTCATGCGTGAAAAAATATATCAATAAACACAAAAAGTAAGGAATATACTGTACATGCAGTATGTTATGCAGTAATTAATCAGGTCAGTACAAGAGCACAATGCCTATCTTAATAGTAAGAGCATGTCTTTCTACTCCAATATAACTTCACAGGCCCTCCTGCACCGGAAAACTGCTGATAGCTGTTTAACTGCTCACTTTTGACTCTTCATCTAACATCTATGGGTTGTATGAAAAGTTAAGAACATTTACTCTTAAACGCTTTGTTTCATGCACTCAAATTTAGTCATACTTATGAAATCAGGGCTATAAAAGTTGCTGATGTCATTTAAAGGTGTTGACAGTATTTGAAACAATGCAAATCGTCGATGTTGAAGTGTAAAACTATAAAAGAAAATACTACTTACACCTGTTGCTGTAATTTGAAACTGTAGAACTGGTACAAACTCGAATTAATATTTAACAGCAGAAAATCCCTGCAATTTTTTCTGTGATCTGTACAAACTCCAAGTGCTTCGATTCTTACTGTGCCAATATTATAATGCTTTGTAAATGTCAGAAAATGTTGGTCACACACATGATTTTACGAAAACACTGCACCGCAAAAATCTGTCTCTATAAAGATTACAGGGACGTTCCGGAAAAAGTAGAGCATAAATTCTTGTCTACAGTGTATCTACTCCAACATTCTAGTAGATGAGCCAGCACAATGTCAGCAATACAAGTTCGCGGGGCTAATTTTGATGTGTTATGATTCCAGACGTCTTCCACACTGCTTTTGTAATAATCACACAAACCATATATGTAAAATAGGCTATTTTATTAAAAGCATTACCCGCCTGTACCTTCCATGAATCAACTGGCTTGACTCAGTCGTAATGCGAATAGAACAACGCATGGCGCTGCCAGGTTGTCCAGCAGTCCATGTGACCGCCTCAGCTATTGCAAAGGCGCTATAGTTTACTTTCACTGGCCCTTTTTTTTTCATTTATTTCACCTCAGGTGCCGCTGAACAACCTCGAATCATGCTTGAACAGACAAGCAACAATCTTTCGACCGCAATAAAGGATGTATTAACTACTTTAGAAATAATAGAATAAAAATCGGTTATTAACAGTAAACACTAACGAATATCCAAAATGATTTTCTTGATTTGTTAAGGTGTTCGTTCACTGGTTATCCGTCACTGTCCATGTATCTTTGACAAATTTGGTGTCTTGTGGCTGTTCCCAAATCGAGATGTCAGGAATAGCATCGGGGGCAAATTTCATAATCGGGAGCTATGTAGAAAACATGCGAACACAGCATTCTTATTTTTGAAAAAGACTTACTTTGATATCAGTGGTGTAGGAGGCGGGGATGCAAGCGCACCCCCAAAAGTTTTGATTTGTTGAAAATTTGGGAAAAATCACTGAAAATTTGGGCAAAACCTCTGAATATCTGGGTAAAATACCCCGAAAATCCGGACAAAATAGGCGCCCAACGTCGTTTGACTTCAAAAAATGGCGTCCAACGTTTGCAGAAAAAAGACCTTATTTGGAGGTCACATCAAAAACAGGTCTTCATGTTCTTTGTGGGAGCAAATGTGTGGGCATAAGGCGCAAAAAAAATTTTTCGGGCAAGTTTGGGGAAATTCGGACAAAAATCCTTCGCACCCACAAAAATTTGTCTGCTCCTACACCTATGTTTGATATTGCTACACAGAAAATGTATATTTGTGTGAAAACAATTAAACCAAAAAAGATGAGATTTTTTTGAGAAAAAAAGTAATGTTATAACGTTAGACGGTACTAAATCGACTATTATACTACTATCACTGACGAAGAAATTTTGTCATTCTTCATGTTTGTCAAAGGGCACATTCGCAAAAAATCACTCTTCAACGTGCGGCCCCCAGACTCATGTTTGTGCCCAGCTATTCACCTGTAAATAGTGCTTGCAATTAAACGCTCGTATTTCGTAGTTATCGTCTCGTTTCGACCGGTTTGAAGTCGACGTGGTTTGAACCGTTTGCCCAACCACCTCTGCCTAAAGGCACACGTCACAGACGGCCCGGTTGCTGATAACATCAGCAAGTTACCGCAGTCAGGCACTCGGCAGCTAAAGTTGTCACGTGGCAAACACGACGACTCACTGGTGAAACTGATGGGCGTGGTTTGGGCGCGGCAGATCTTTCCTCGTAATGCGTTTGCACGAGGTAACTTTCACGAATTGCGCGCTCGCGGCATCGTGTCACAATCGGAAACTACTTTTTTTCGGGCAGAAGTTCTGCGACCGATTCGTTGTATCGCAGCAACAGGGAGCAAGTTTGAATTGGATTTACGTTGTTGCATTTCGCTTGCACTCCAATCACGAACTGATGTGTCACGTTCAGAAAATTTCACAAAATGTTAAAACCGCCGCTGGTGCAGATGGCCGAATTAGAGCTGTGCTATTCGCATGAAACGATTGTTTTTACTCTTTTATCTCCTCACGTCCTGGTGTAGGTATGTGTGAAGCTGTTCTTTTTTTCGCTGAGACATTTCGGTCATTTGTCTCACAGTTGTATTAAAACTCGCCGTAACAGTGTTCATTAGCCTATATTTTCAGACATTCTGACCGAAATGATTTAATTTTTTTCGGTCATTTCAAAAACATTTCGGTCTAATAAACCCAGGTATGAAGACGGAGCTGCAGTTGTTCCGTGGCGCAGGACATCTGTCTTGTACTCAGATTTCATGAAAATTTTCTGGTTGTTATTGACCTGAAGCTGTGCGCTACGTGTTGGTTCTTGTGATGGCAACCAGTTGGGCATCATTTTGTTGATAATACTGAAGTAATTATTAACCGTTGCCGTTACTACGTCAATAATTACCAAAAATAACTAAAAAATGTACACAACGGTGTATTGCTTCAGGCCCTCACTAAGGATGACAGTGACATTCAGAAATAAGTGCAACGACGATGCACGAATGCAGTAGTTGTTGGTGCATGGTTTCTGTGTTTGTACTTCTTCAGTATTGTCTGCGTGTGCCAACTAATACCTACCCTGTAACGTGTTTTGACTAAGCATTTTAGATCCTCGTGTGCCTTGTGACTAGCCCATGTGATATAACTAGATCTCGACCGATAAGACTTCACCCGACACCGATATTTGGCATTGCTCGCACTAGAGAACTTCACAATGCACATAAATCAACTCGCGAGAACAGCTCACATTTGAAGAAGCAAACAGAAATGTTTTGATTTTTTTAATGATTTATTAATTACCAAAATTTACTGATTTTAAGTTAAAGTTCAGGAAGTTTAGCGTTAATGAGTGTAAGATGGAGCAACAACTTGGTTTTTCGCATACTCTGTAGAAAACATTGAGTAGTGGTTTTCTTGGACAATCCCGGGGATTTGGCATCCTTATATCGGCACAGTAAGATAGCGGCCGAGCTCATGTGTACAGACTGCTAGTAAGCCGGTGATTTTCTCAATGGTTTTTGTGACATCCGTGAACGGCTACATCACAAACGTTTTTGCGGAAATCAGGCAACTAATGTGCGGCGCGAATTTTAAGATCGGCCGTAAGTTTGAAGCTTGTCGCAATGCTACCTTGGTAAGCATGAATCGCTTTGAAACTACGAAACAAAGCTGAGAAAATTATTTACCATAGCAAAACGCTCGTATCATTCACTCCAAACCAGTGGTGCTTACAGGGGGAGGCCTCCCAGGGGGGCGTCAATATTGCAAGGTAGAGAAAGCCCTTATATACGCGCCCTACAACCAGTGGCGTAACTAGAGGTTTTGGCCAAGGGGGTCAAAGCTTAGCTCAAGGGGGTCTACTAGCCAAATCTCAGAAAAAGGTTAAGAAATGATAGTGAATCTCTGGATGTCGTGGATGTCCATACTTGATGAAAAAAAAGAAAACACCCCGAAAAACGCAAAAAAACAACAGATTAAAGAATAATAAATATCAAAATGTCAACGGAAGGTGGGCCCAATTTTTAAATTTAGCTTGCCAGGGGGGGGGGCGGCTTTCCCCCCATCAGTTATGACACTGCCTACAACATGGAAAGTTTGATCATTAAATTTACCAATAAATGCATTTGTTTTTACAGCTTATATAAAGTCAGGAGGGCTTGAAACACAGGACAATTACTTAAGGGAGGCGTGGTAGAAACATTTTAAGAACCACTTCTCCAAACCGTTTTGTTCTTATGCTTCGGCGCCTAATTGAACGATTTCTTTTCATGTGCAGCTGCCGAAGGAGTGCAAGTGAGACCCACATTCAGCGTCGATGGACTACCGTAGTTCTCGCTTTCTGTGCGCGGCCTGGTCGGGTGATTGTGGTGCGTCATGTTAAAAATACCTCATCGGTTTTCTACCAACGTGGGGGCTGATCGTTCACAGCGCTGGGTGGCACTTCCTCCTGAGAATTTATTCGTTTACTGTTTCAACTCGTGAATTGTTGCGGATGTGTAACGTTACGGTGCCAAATAAACAATCATTATCTGTTTCGTCTGCGCTGCATGAAGATGACTGCAACGGATGGACACCAAAACCACCGTTACAGGAGGGGGTAAACTGCTCGCGCGAACTCCCGTCTCGTTGACAAATACGCTCGCCACAACTGTCGATGGTGGTCAAGATTATATTCACAACGCACAGACTCAGGAGAATCACGAAAACAGTAAAAGGACAATTGTAGCTCCTCGGGTGCGCAGCGAATCGAAAACTGTTTGTCAAGCACGCTTGATCACAGAGCTGCACATAATCCGCTGCACTTGTCTCAGCAGTTACTTCACCCGTCTACAAGTTTACAACTCTTATTGCTTATTCAAATAGAAGGCTCAGTTAAACATAAATCTTAGCAGCCACGTAGCTTCCTGCTTCAAGGTCTGCGCTGCTGAAAAGGCTACATGCGGCACCAAGATATTCCTCCGCGTAGACCACATCACATAGTTCAAGCGTCTGTCACGGAACAATAGGATTATGACGCGCCAATGGATCATTGCTAGGAACATGGTGGAGCGCAGAGAACAGAAAATTATACAATGACCCTATCCCTTTTTGCTGCTCATCATAACCACATTTCACAGAATTCTAATCGTGGTATTTCAGGATCAACATGGGCTGTGCACAGGCCCGTAACCAGGGGGGCAAAGCCTCCCTAGAAAAATATTCGGCCCCCCCTGGAAAAATGTGTTGGACACAGTTTAAAAATATTGGACATAGTTCAGAAAATTTGGGCCCTAGTTATTGGACATAGTTCAGAAAAAATTTAAAACTATTGGACATAGTTCAGAAAATTTGGGCCCCTCTCGAAAAACTCTTCGCCTCTTCTGGTGTCCCAAGCTGGTTACGGGCCTGGCTGTGCATGACAGAAATTAAGTTGATTTCATCAAACAAACCAGGTCAATGGATTGAGAATCGCTAGTTGCGCAATTTTTGTCGGTGGTTTGATTTTATCTTCAATGGAAATACTTAGAATTAACGTTTGAACCTGTTTTTTTGAATCCGACCTGTCGAGCTGCATACGTTTTGTGTAATTCAGTAAGTGTGGACTTTACACGATGGGTGTAAGCAAGGAATCTATCAGCAAATTTTTAATAGGAAATCGATTTCACGTAAAATTACGCATCCTCAGTCCTTATTCAAATTCTATTTCTATATTCAGTCTCTCAGGACCGTGCTACCTCACTGTCGTGACGCAAAAAACATCTGCAGAACTGTCATCAGCGGTAAGAACAAAATTTGAATAAAAAAATGGCTGAATTTAGAATTTCCATACTTTGGCCAAATTCAATACTTTTTCAAGGTCTTGAAAACTGATTTCAAAATTATTTACTTTTTCAATACCGCGTGGGAACCCTGATCATGTCAACATTTTGGAAAACTTCAGGGCATTGAATTTTTGCTGCCTGTGCCGTGGTTTTACATACGCCGGTCTCTGCCAGTCCGGTCGCCACGGGGGGCTTTGGTGGGCTAAGTCCCCCAAATTGAAATATGAAACACTATAAATCAAGTTTTGTTAATTTTTACAATGTCAATCCCCCCTTCACAAACGTAAAGCCCCCCCTCTTGAAGAGTTTCTGCCGACGGTTCTGGTCTCTGCTACAGGTTTCATTAGACGTTGTGAAAAGGAAAATGTCACGCT
>JGI24158J21664_10005753_pt1 | contig 16243 bp, 11 predicted proteins | sample Ectturendosymbi3_FD_21664 | JGI IMG/M metagenome (IMG submission 21664)
ATTTTAGATGCCATATTTTGCACAAACGTGAACTGACTACGATTTGACAAGTAGCTTTTCATTAACATCAGTGGTATGCCTCTAATTCCAAAATTCATTTCCATTTTTTTCAATAAGATTTCATGATCGACAGTATCAAATGCTTTCAAGCAGTCTATGAATAGCGAACAAGTTTGCACTCCTTTATTGTGATTGGCTAAAAGGTTAGAACAAATATCTTCTACTGCCAAAGCCGTTGAAGAATTTGGTCGAAATCCATACTGATGTTCAGACAACAAACCAAAATCCTTCAGGTAACAATATAATCTGTCATGCAACAATTTTTCAAAAATTTTGTTAAAGTATGGTAGTAAGGAGATCAGTCTATAATTACTGCACATTGTTGAGTCTCCTGACTTACGTAAGGGTACAATCTGAGCTTCCTTTAAATAATTAGGATATATGCCTTCTGTCATGCATCTGTTGAAAATATGAGTTAAAAAAGGTGTCACTACAGAGTTGGATAATTTAAAGAATTTAGTTGGAATGTCACCATGACGAATGGCTTTTTTCTCATCTAATTTGCTAATTAGGGTTTGTACTTTTTGTTCACTTATTTTGTGTAGAATAAATGAAGTTTTCGTGTAGTGGCTAAATTTTAAGGAACCAGAGGATGGGAGGATATTCGATGCCATACGTTCACCGACTTTACTGAAAAATGAATTAAATTACTTTGCAGTTTCAACAGGGCCATGAGTTTCAGCACCTGAGGCAGTGGTGATCTTGGACGGTTGTGATCTGTTTTTACATTTCAAGTTAATTAAATCACTTAATATCTGGTGTAATTTTTTGTATTATTTTTGTTGGAAGAAATCAAAGTATAATAGTACTGTGGTTTTGCCACATTGATTATTCTTGAGAAATTATTTCTATATACCTCATACATATTATACAACGGGGTATTCTTTTTATTATGCACTTTATGGTACATTTTATTTTTAGTGAGAACAGATATGTATATACCCAGGGGCGTAACGAGGTTAGATGGCGCCAGGAGCAAGAAACAAGTTTGGCGCCCCCATGTTTGAAACTGAAGTCTTTCGGAAGCACATGTGCTCTTCAAGAAAGTACTTGTAACAGTCTTCCTTAATCAAATTCTCCAAATACTTCCTCTTCACTGTCGAAAGTACTTAATACATCGAGGGCAAGCCGTTCTAGTCTCTGTGAAGCTATTTTCACCTTGTATGCAACCGCTATTAATTCGGAAGTAGCGGTACCATTTTTCTTCATTAAGAACTCGGATTTCACATGCAGCCGCGTCAACTTTTCAGACACTTCATNCAGCTTCTCTGACGAAGACATTGTGACACAGCTCTTTGTTCCAATANTTATACAGCGACAATTACTTAAAGACAATTTCTTATTTACTTCAATGTAGACGCCTCAGCCCTTACACTGGAGTAGTATTTTAGTAACGCGTGCTCATGCAATGTGAGTTTATACCAAATAAATGTATTCTATCACACAACGCACCGTCAGCACGGTAAATAACAAATGTCGCGTCTCACTGTAACGCAAAAACTGAACCCGGTCACATTTACAGCCCGAGTTGATAAAAACAAACAAAAATACGCGCGCGTAATTACTGACGTAACGCACGTGTCACGCTGATTAACCAAGTATGCGCAACTTGCCGTAACACCGGGTTTACCTGAACCGGAACACCCGTTTTTTCGGCTATTTTCTACTACCCGTAAACCGTTTTTTTCAACCAGCACACCAGGATATTTTTAAAAACCTAGAATAGCTGTTGCATTCAAATATTAGTAATTCTGATAACACTGAAGTTGGAGAGTGGCGCGTGAAACGGTTAAATTAGCAGGTTTGAACCTTCAACTGTTACCTGAAAGCGCGAGTGTGCGGGTTCTGCTCACTGACTACCGTGCATTCGTTGTTGGTCCGTTTATAATTTCGTTCAGTTGACCTATTTAGACGGAACGTGACATCATTTTGCTCGTAATAGGTGTCTACACGAAGTTTAGGCTTTTCGCTAACCTAATTAAATAACTACCATGTGAGGTAGTTCTTGAAAGCTACACTGTAGTTACTAGTTTGTCCATTTACAAGCTGTTATGTGCTAGTTCATATACAAGCTGTGATTCTTTGCAGAATCGATTCATTCCTTTTCAGTTTGCAATAACTTTCGACAAAATATTTGGCTTTTAGAAACGACTTTAACTACCAGAGTTAAAGTCGTTTCTTTTAGAAAGCCGTTTCTTTTAGGCTGTAATTAAAGCCGGATCTAGTAGTTAAAGCCGTTTCTTTTAGGGTTTTAGAAACGGCTTTAACTACCAAGAGTTAAAGCCGTTTCCGTTTCTTTTAGAAACGGCTTTAACTACTAGATCCTTAATCATACGCATTCAGTTTAAAGAAGTTTGTAATCAAAGAAACCCAGAAACTTATAGCTACTTCTCATACAATAACGCTCAATAAACCATAGGCGTAGCCAGGAGGGGCCAAAGGGCCCATGTTCCTCCCCCAAATTTTTGGAAAATATAGTCTTTTTGTACTTTGAGAGGTGTTTTTCCATACAAAATAGCGTTATTCGCCTAAAATCAAACATTTTGGCCCCCACAAATTTTTGGGCTGGCTACGCCACTGCAAAAAACACTAAAGTGCAATTTGTGCTCCGTTATACAAAAAGAGGTACTTCAAGCACTGAAAGTTTAATCATCAATTTGAAATCAAAGCACAGGATTCAAGTAATCCTTGAGAGTGATGACCACAACACTATCCCAGCACAAGAAGAGATTTGATCACATATTTTGATAAAGGAAATGAGTCTTTTTGAGGCTACAAAGAAGAGGTCAAATAACCTTGAAAAACTGTACCATGCCTTACTTACAAACAAACCCACATCAGTGGAACCAGAGAGGGCTTCTTGAGCCACAGGACTATTTGTCACAATACTCAGAAGCTCACTGAATGATGAGAGTATGCTTCGATTGTCATGCGTCAGTATTACAAACATCATTAAAACACTGTGCTTAACTTAATAAACTGCACAGTGACCAACAGTAGCACTATCTAAATCAGAGGTCTCAAACACGCGACCCGCCAGGGTATTTTTTGCGGTCCGCGATGCGTTTGGGAACTTTCGTTTGGGAAATACAAACAACACCTAAATTATTTAGTTTATTCACTGGTGTTTAAAAGTGCTTGGCCAGCGAGTGAACAAGTTCCTTTCAAACGAATTTTGAGACTTGTAAGCGAACGTAGAGACGGCTAGAAATTATTTGCCTGTAACTCACGATACCTTTCGCAGGAAATAAGATGTAAAAGCTGTTTTTTGTAAGGCTGAGGTACCGCCATTGTTGCGTCAGCATCATAATGCGGCCCTCGGGTTACTTTGTAGGTCCTAATTTGGCCTACGGAGCAATTTGAGTGTGAGATCCCAGATCTAAATGATGTTGAGCTTTTATCCCTCAAAATCGCATTCATTTCAAAACCCGAAAAATCTTTTTTTCCTCAGCTACCCGAAACCTGGGTTTTAAAATTTTGTCCCGAATTGGTGCACTACCTGGTTCCATACTCAACTAGTGTAGTCATAGTTTTAGCATGGCAGATGTATGGGCTACTAGTAAACCTGCCTAACTTTTCGTCTTGTTTTAGCAAATTCGTTCTAGCCCTTTTCCTTTAGCACAGGGGTGTGCAACATTTTTTTGTCGGGCCATATAACCAACTTCAGACATCTAGCTGGGCCACACGAAAAATTAAGTTTTTTCATGTACATTAGGATTTTCATGCATGATGGGGAAAATTCAGAGTGTTGGCAAGGGCCAAACTAAATGGCTGGGCGGGCCGGATTGTAGCCCGCGGCCCGCCTGTTGCACACCCCTGCTCTAGCATGTGTTTGATTTTCTATCACAAATGAAAATCCCAAACTTAAAGGTAGCCTATGTCAAAGGTGAGGGGATCTTTGAATGCTACTATTTCGGGAGAAACGGATCAGGTGTCTTGTGTCTTTGGCACATACGGATCAGGTGTGTCTGGGGCAAAAAGGCCTTATCTGGCATCCACGAGTTGTGTGAAAGTTTCTAGAAGCAAATTTAAGGCTATGAGCTTTCATGGCTGGCACTGGTTGCAGAAATTAGGGTCTGGTANAGCGTCATTTGGAGNCAAAGTGGTGTAATAGGTAGNTGCATTCAACAATTGACTGGCACATGTATGACACTTCACTAAACCCTTTTTCCCAAGCCGTGTTACTGGTAACAACTCAGGAAGACCCTAAATCCTGAAGCAATCCTCACGATAAATTTAGTTAAAAACTATGAGGTTTGGAACCGAAAATGCAACTAAACAACGTTTTTTAAAGAAATGTACTACGATAATGTGGTGATCCGTTTTGGCCTTAACAAAAATAATCGAAAGGTTGTAGAAGGACAAGCGGTTTGACGTGACCACAAACTCTTTTAATAACAACCAACATGTCAAGATTTCTCTTATCACTTTGACAGTTTCAGCAGTTTGCACGGTTCAACAGTGCCCTAATTTTAAAGATTCATGAGGCCAAATTGAGGCCTGTCTCAGAAAAAAGCTGTACACCAAGAAACGATAAAAGATACCTTAGAAATACCAACATTTTAAACTATCTCCAGCATTTTGACAATTCCAGCATATTTGTGGTTAGAATACCAATCATTTACCAAATTTTCGATCAAATGGCCTGTCTCAGGATAAATGTTGTAAGGAGATAATTAACCTGTAGTACAAAGAACAATTCAAATGGGACATTTCTTTAGAATAATTACAATATAAAATTTCATCTTTATTCTTTGAAGATTTCTGCAAAAATGTCAAAATTGCGATGCAATGTTTTGAAAATTTCGGGGTGGGCAAATACCCCAAATGCCCCGTCCTGGTTGCGCGCCTATATCCAGCTTTTTTCTTGAAGTCATTACACTTTTTAAAACGTTCCCTATTTTGTTTAGTCAGACTTTCATTAATAAACACTTTTGAATGTCCTGGTTGGAGTGAAGCATTTGCAACTTTCAGTTTCATTCTTTTACTAAAAATGTTATCTCTTACCTTGCGGCTTAGAAATTTCACAATGATATTGGGATTAGGATGGGTTGGGGTTGAAGGTGCCATATGATGAGAGATGCTGATGTCACTAGGATGTAGCGTAACTCCAATTTTGTTGGCCACTTGCACAATTAGTTGATCAGTATTTTCATTTTTATCATAAACTATTCTTTTAAACTCCAGACAGCATCTTCTGCTATACTGTTCTAGTTCATTTATATCATTTTCCATTTTTTCAGATCTTGTTTGTAAATCCAACACGACACTTTTCAAGTTATTGTTTTCCTCTTGCAGATTGTGGGAAGTCATAGTAATTGTTTCCAGCTTTTTCTTCATATCTTCATATTTTTCACATATTAAAAATCTTGGCTTAGTCTTATTCCTTTTATTTATTCAAGCATTGCTGTCAACTTTGTCTCCTGTGTGAAACTATGTTCGTTGAAGAATTTTACACCTGCAGTAAACGAAGCACCGAAGGCGCATTATTTTTGTTTTCTGCTACACATTCAATGTTCTGCTGTCCAGCAAATATCAAATAAGGCTACTTTGCCAAACAACCCGCGTTGTGCGCGCAATCGCTATGTTTATTGTTTCACAATAGTTTTTTAGTTTTCAGTATCAATGATATTAGTGATAACTGCTGACGAAGTTCGCATAATCTGTGGACACTGCCAAATCACAATTCCCGGTCACTTGAGGCTTTAGGTTTCCGAGCATGCTACAGCACGTCCGCTCAATCTCCTACCGCCCCGTTTTGAAAACCAAACGTTCTGGGGGAACTACAGGAAAGTGTTCTCTTTGAGATGCCGGATAAATCACTTCGCGTTAAACTTGTCATCGTGAGTTTACTCGAACATAATTTAAATCAACAAATCCCACATTTTCGTTCTTTTAACTCTACACGCAAAGTTAACATTGGCGAAAGTTTTGTTTCATCTGCGTTAAACCTGACACAACCCCACCAAATGTCAGGTAGTTGGGCTTTTTTATAATTGCAATTTCGCTGGAATTTTATTTGCCTCCATGTGTTTAGGTAAAAATTACATGATGCCATTTTTTAGAAGTGGCCTGGGCTAAACAAGCAGAGTTAGTGTTGAAAAAAATTGTATTTGATCAACATTCTTACCTGACACAGCCACACCAAACGTCAAGTGATTGATTTCTTTTATCATCACGATCTTGCTAAAATTCTATTCACTCGATGTGCCCAGTCACAAATCACATGATGTTGTTTGTATGTAACACCAACGTGTGGATGTTACAACTTCGCACAAGAAAAATAACTGTTTTCTGGCCGTTTGGCTTTGATTTTTCCTTAGTTGTTAAATAAATTGTGTTGTTTTTAGTGTTGTTTGCATATTTTCATGCGAACGTTTTTCAGATATTGCGAAAAGTACGTATAGACATTGAATGTACTGATAGGGAATCTTAATTTCATAAAGGAATAAAAGAAATTTATGATAGGATATTTTATATGAATAAGATTTCAGCACTGTGGATGCGTAGTGGTACGTGAAATCGATGTCCTACAAAAATAATTTGCTTGACTGATTCGCTTGTCACCTTTGTGGGTGCCTGTAACTTGAATAGGCCTACAGATATGTGCAAGTTTAAATAATCACAACAAGAGGAAAGCAGATCGGTCGGCAGATTCCTCGAAAGCTTGTTAGGGGGTTTATTTTTNTAGAGCTGATGCCGGCTGCTTTGTGCGCATTGAACACCTTTGAAATTAAAGCTAAACCAAAGCATGAAACTAAAGTGTGAAACTAAAACACANTTAGGCTGCACTTTCAAAAGCTGGTCTGTTAATGAAACGGTGGTTGGTCAATTCGCTCTCGAATATCTAAATAACAATTCTTTGCACGCAGGTTATATAAACTACGTTCTGTACAAAACTACTATCGCGAATGAAGTGAACCATGCAGAAATAAGGACCTCAGTTTAAAATACAAGTAGTCAGTAATTTGTTCAGGGTTTTCATACGAAACATAGATCAACATAACATTTTTTTTTAATCTAAAAGAATGCATAAAAATTTCGTGGGAGGCTTTGATTGTCCGGTTTGTCCCTTACCGTGGTTGTGGGCCTAATGCAATTTACACGCGCATTAAACTCTGTGAAAAATAGTTTTGATCTTTTATTGCTGGACCATTCTCTTGAAGTCTTGAGTACTGTAAACACAGTGGGAAACTTGCATTGATAAAGGCGAATTATTAAACCTATAGCAACCCACTCATGAAGCTAAATGCACTCTTTGGGCGTTTCTGCAGTTTATGTTTCATTTATATGTTCATACATTGTAAAATAACTTTTTGTAAATCATAACTAAGGCAACCAATTTTTGACCTAAAAATTAAAAATTTTTACTATGTTATTAACAATTATTGACCTATCAATTTTCTGCGTTTTCAGTTGAAATGCATAATACAAAGCATTTCATATAAAGTATTAGACAATAAACCTGTAGGTTTGTTCTGTTGAAATGAAACAAAAAGTAGTTTATCTGCAAAATCTGGTATAGCATGTTTTGAATTGTCTGGCTACTTTCAGTTTCATGAAATGAACCTCGTTGATGCTTTGCACTGCTGCGATGTGCTTCCACCATAAACCTTTTGTCACTTTTCACTTTCTAAGCAGTAACAGAATTTGCAAAATATTTCACCCTTAGGTGTTGAGGTAAACTCAGAAGCATATTCATGCAGCATACTTCGAACTTTTGCAGAATTTGGTTGTTTAACCTCAGGCGTGGTGTGTTGATAAGTACATTAATAACTACTGTCAAATCTGAGAGTATCATAGAGTTGAACACTATACAAGCATATGTGAAATGGATTGAGCATTTGCCAAACCAGGTGCAATAAGACCAGGTTTCTTGCATTGTCATGCCTAGTTTACTTAATATTCAAACATCCAGTAGTGGGCTAAGCAAAATTATTACATCAGAAGTCGCAACAAGCTCATTACTATTTTAAAATTGCAACTAAACTTGCAAAAACATATCAAAATCTGTTGTTGTAACTTCAACTAAATGTCGATAACTCTGCTGCAAGAAAATTTTGACCTAACGATAAATTTTGACCTAATGATAAATTTTGACTTTTTTTGACCTAATAACTTTGGAATGGCTCATGGTATCAGCGTCAAATTTGGTTTGCAGACGTTTCATAAAGTTTTGAAAAGGCAGAGAAAAATTTACTTTATTGATTTTGGTTGCCTTAGTCATAATTTTTCAATGACTTTTTTATCAGATCACTTGATTTTTTAACAACTTAAGAAAAACATAGGTTAGGTTTTTCAAAATAGATCTTACGTCAGTAAAACAACACAATATTTTTTTAAGTGCAGCAAAAGGAGCGGTAGCTCGCTACTATTTTTAGTCAGTAACGGGTGCGGTAGCGCCGCTATTAAATTCAACAAATAGCGGTAGCAACGCTATTAGCAAAGTAGCAAATGCCCACCTCTGACTTTCCCCCAGGTCGACAAAACATGTGTACGCGTTTTTGGCAGGCTCCCAGGATTTATGGAAAATTTGCTGGAGAGTGGAAATTTGTTCTGCAGTGCTACGGGCGCAACGAAAACTGCACTGGGTGTCCTCCAGCTTTGCTTAATAATTTCGCCGTATCTTTCATTAACAAACTTGGCATGCACTCTTCCTGGGAGGCTGAGCAAAGAGATACCCCGGTAGTTGATGTAGGCTATTCACTTCTGTCTCCCTTGTTGTGTATGGAGATGGTGATTTTGCTAATCCTTCGGTGCCCATTCAAAACGCCATGACGCTTGACACACACGAGTCAGCCAAACAATCCGGTCCGGCGTTTTAAGTTCCCTAATTCACTATCAAACTCTTCACAGTTAGCTTTAATCTCGGATATAGCAGCGGCATAAGAGAGCTTACTGATGCACAGTTCTATGGAAGCTTTCATATATGCAAAGTTCAAACATCCTGCTAAACAAACCTTTCTCAGTTCTGCCAGGTGAGGTGGCAACGCTGACAAAAGGAATGCACCATGTTGAAATTTGTTGTTTTCGAAGTCGCAGTAAAACAACGCACATTGCTTCATTTTTTTTGACAGCTGCTTCAGTGCGGCTCAAATACCCAAAATCTCACTCTTAGCTCTCACTGTTGCCTCACTCAACACCCACCCACCTTGTTTTGCATGCGCGCTGCAACCTGCAACTGCCGGCCTTTTGTCTTCATTGTAATCTGATGCATCGCCAGGCAAACCGATCGCAACGGTGAAACAGTAAAGTACTTCCATAATTGCATTAAAGTGTTTTCGCAGTTTCGTACAAATCTGCGGCAGGAAAGTAATGGGCCGAAGCGAGGTGGCACGCATGACAATGCATAGATCAGGGGTGTACAACCTTTTGCATTTTAACGAGTTTATTAAAAGAAAAGCTTGCAAAGTAGATTTTTACGCATCGTGTCGACTGATTTTCTTGCTTTGTGTTTGTTTTGCTTCAATATGCGCCAGCACGGCCGCCAAATCTTATATTTTAAATTAAATGTGGACGGCCGCAAATTTCATTGTCGAAGGCCGCAGGTTGTGCACCGTTGGCATAGATAACATACGTACAATTTTCGCTTCCAAATCCTGCGCCAGAAAATTTTGTCGGCCTATAAAATCACAGGCATCTGTTGCAATAGCGACGTGCAAGAAATATTTTCTTCAAATCGTTTTACTTCAAGGCAAGGTAAAACCATATCTTGGCTTTCAGAATTTAGGGTGTCATTGCAAAATTTTATTGTGTCATTTTTACACCCAAAAACGGCTTAAAAAAACACTGCAGTAGCCTATGGTCAAAGTATTTTTTTAAGTCTAAGATTGTACTTTTTGGTTGTCCAGCAACATATTAATGCTGGTTTGACCAAATGTGTTGTGAGCTACAGAAGCTATCAAGTGTGAATCAGTTGTATCATGGCATCCAGCATCTGTAGCCTACTATTCAAGTTACTCACATCGACCCGCATTGGCATTGTGCTGATCCCCAAACTGCACTACCTTTGCTAGAAAAACGCAGACACGGCCAGCAATAACACTAATATGTTGAACTGCTTCCGCATAATCAGTTGAACTTGTCATACAGGTTTGGGTTGAATCCCCTTAGAAAACCATTGTTTGGCTTCAGCCTATCAGCTTCAAGTCTGGTGTTGGCCTAGTTAAGTATCTGCACCTAGTAGACTACCTCTTCCGTTTATAAGCAAAGCACTGGAGCTAAAACATGCCTAATTGCTACGCCATCCCAACAGCTGCTTCCCCACCATGACTCCTATTTTTGTTCTATTATGACATTATTGCAAGTTGAAACGCAAATTTTACAAATTGCCCCTTCCCTGCAGTCTGCAAATCCAACACAGAGCTACAGCAGGTCATATGACTAGATTCAGGTCTCCAGGTCGCTTGTGTCACACGAAGCGAAAGCAAAACTGAAAATTGCAAGCCATGATTCCAACAGCAATTTTGCAGTGTTTACGAAAAGTAAGTTTACTGGTATCCAAAAACAAAAAAGTCGCTAATACACGAACACTTTTGAACAGGAAAAAATTTGTACTACAGCATACTAGCAAAAAAGGTTGTCCAGCTTCAAAACCTTTGCGCATTTTTACCGAAAACTTAATTATATTTAAAAATTTTTTTTGGAAACACGCATTCAATCGCAGATTTTGCAATTGCATGCGTGTTTCCCGTTCCACATGCGTGTTTACCCAATTTTTTACGGAATTCAATAGAAAACCAAACACGTTTGAAAGGCTCTTTTACGAGAACGAGCTTAATTGTGAAAAACTTTTGACAACGAAGATTTGCGAGGAGTTTTTGTTTTTATCTTTCTTTGTGTTCATGATTTGAAAATTCATTTTAATCTTGAAGTGATTAAGTTTATTCACTGAAAGCAAGGCATGCCTTGCATTCACTGAAGCTACGCCCCTGGTAGCTTATCATAAATGGGGCGCATGTTTCTGCAGCCGCTTTAAACTTTTTGTGATATGAGGCAGAGTTCGACCAACAAAAAATAGCCACTGTCTTGACCTCCCGACAATAGCTTTTAATGATGTAAAATTTTCTCTGACAGGCTAGTTTTTAAATTAGTATCACGACTATATTCTCTTGGTTGAATTGGGCAGTGAGGGATTCAGTGCGATTGCTGAGGATGGCGGAGGATGACAGACTGATCTCTTCCGACTGGCGCATAGCCAGTGCTCAACTGCTGTATCACTGGCGGGTTACTTGAAGCTTTATATCTACGCTTTACCTTGTTTTAAGCGGTGTTCACAATTTGTTATTTTTAGTGAAATGTACGGACAACAATGTACTGTATGTATCTTTAAAATGCAACAACAGTTTCAGTTAAGCCAGCAGATATGCAGTTTACTTCAGGCTATTACATGCCATTATTATTTTGCATGTTCACAATATAATAATGGAGATATTTTAATTGTGTGAACAAGGTGGTAAGAACTGTTTTCAATTTAATCTAAGGGGCTTTCATCTGTGCAGGCTAAATAGTTAATTGATTAGCAGTGGTTGTTTCATTGTGCTTGTGCCTAAAACACAATAATTTGTGTGAATTTATTTCAGTTGCAAGGCCCACAATACATGGACTAGCACGCGAAGAAAACAAAATATAACCATGGATGCGAAACTTCAACATACTCGAGGCAGTCACACGCCCCAACACATACGAGACGAAGCTACTGGTGACGTACATGGAAGCAACTTGTCAATAAGCAATGTAATTAACTACAGTCGTCTTTGTTTATTTCCAAAAAAAAAAACAAAGCGAAACCTTGCAGCCAGGACACCGAAAAAACTTGCGGTTATCGAGTCGTAATGTCCTAGCTAACACAATGAAACATCTCTGTGATAACTACGTAATATGAACGTGAAAACAAAGACCCATAAAACAGTGAAACAGACCTGAGATAAGGACCATGGGAATAGTTCAGTTGCCTTTATACAAAGTGCCAAGCGCCGCGCTACAAACCACACAAGCAATCAGAAACGCATGCCAAACGTATGCGTAAACGATAAGACAGATGAAGTGAATATATTTTATTTGAAATTTAACAGGATGTATACAATATTAAACTTTCGGCCATTCATTCAAATTGCAACAACAAAAATGATCGGTATTGCTTGTTAAAAGACATTGTGAGATAAATCTTTGAAGTGCTGTTCTAAATTTTCTCAAAGCGTAACTCCTCGATGCGAAATTATTTTTTTACCAGCGTTTGTTGAAACTTGTTTATACAGTAAAATAGTTTTAGTTGGTTGCATATCTTGTATTATGACAATGAACGACACGTTAGCCGTTTGTGAAACAAGTCTTTAAATGATGCTGGCAACATTTTATGGTGCAATTTAACACAAAGAGTTAAATGAAGAAGTTTAACATAACTTGGTTCAGAGAGTTGAAACAGTCGAACGAGATTTGGTTCAGGTGAGAACAACATATGATTCTATTTCTTGGTTTCACGTTTGGTAGTGTTTATTTTGCTTTATGAGGCAAAAGCTGTGCTAGGGCTATTTTGCCTTTAGTCTTACACGAGTGGTTGAAGTGGTCATGTGACAAACATGATACACAAAGAAACAATAGGTTAGGGCAGGGGTGGGCAATTAATTTGGCTTAGGGGCCACTTTTGGAAGGCCGTTTTTAGCGGAGGGCCGTCCTTCCAATGGAAATAAAGCAAGTCTCTGACAAGTTAGCATCAGCACTAAGCTGGAGGAAATTTCAGGTTTAAGGATTTTTTCTGAATGCTCTCGCGGGACACATGTGGCCCGCGGGCCGCTAGTTGCCCACCCCTGGGTTAGGGTTTAGGATTAGGTGTTAGGGTTTACAGTTAGGTTTAGGGTTTAACCTACAGTTCATGCAACGCAGTCAAGAATCCACAAACAGCTTGCCAGCGTTGAAACCATGACAACACTCGTCCATTAGGCTGAGCCGTTACCGACGTCACGGTCAACTAAGCAGGTCATGCATTCCAAACTTGTCGTGTGACGACGCGTACAACGCTTACCAGTGGAATAGGGAATTCGGTTCACCTTAATATAATTCGTTACAAAAATCTTGATAAAACGTGTTTAAATAAAAATGCTTGACCTGGTCCCATCTTTGATCTCATCTCATTGATGTTGGTCACTTTACCTGGAAGCAAAGCTGCATTTGGATGTGGCACGTTCCACAAAAACAACGTTCAAATTGCAACTTTAGTTGTGTTTTCTGTGAACCACATACGTTGAAATTGTTAGATCAACTGCAAGCACAAAGTGACTGAAGAATGATTTTGTGCAAGATTTTCTCGAATGTTGTAAAAGTGAAAGAAATGCATCACAGGTAATAAAACAAAGCATTCTGCCACATTTCATATTGCTGTGACGCAACGTATCTGTCTCAGCCTACGACCACATGTACAAGGTTTTCTATTGCAGTACATTTCAGCGAAAATACTGCTGTGCTTTCTAAAATATTTGCTCATCAGCATGGGCGTTGGAAGAATCTTTTCCAGGTGGAGCTAATGGTGGATTTTTTCAGGTGGTGGCGTTTTACCAGGAGGGAGCCAATAGTGATGAAATTTATTTTTAGCAACTCGAAATTCATAGAAAAAAAATTTTTACTGGAAAGTTATAACAAAAAAATCAAATTGCAAAATTGCTCCCCTTCCGACGTCCATTCAAATGAGAAATAAACTTAAACTTAAATGCAAGATCAGGGGTTCCCAACCTGGGGTACATGTACCCCAGGGATACATTTTCCTATCTGAAAGGGTATATTTAGGCTGGTAATAGAAGGGAAGAATATATTTATACAATATTTATTTCCAAAATTTCCACATATTTATACATATACCTTTGAGACAACAAATTAACTTTCAGACATTAAAACAGAATCTCCACTCATACTTCAAAAATCTAAAAATGCTATTAAAAGTTCAGTGTTTTTTATTTTCTCAGCATTTTTGTCATAAGAAATGTAGGAGTACATGCTGATCTGTCAAAATTCTGAAGGGGTACTTGGTCAGAGAAAGGTTGGGAAACTCTGTGCTAGATCATCACTTACCAAATATTTCCCTTTGCTACAATGTTTTGAAATGTTCCCGTTTCTCTTTCAGTTGTAAATAATCATAGGCAAGCAGCATGGAAGGCAATATTGGGGTTATGAACAGAGTGAACCGGAGAAGCTGTGTTAAGCTAAACCAGTGTTTCCCAAACTTTTTAGTGTTGCGGCACCCTGCGGACGAGAAATATAATTTGTGGCACCCAGTGACGAACCCATAGGAAATTGCTGTAAAATTTGATGGCATTTTGAAAATGTATTATTTAATGATACATTGAAAAACATCTTAACTAGCGGCACCCCTGAGTTTTGTGAATGGCACCCTAGGGTGCCGCAGAACCCCAGTTGGGAACCACTGAGCTTTTTATTTCATTGGAACATATCTCGAATCTGCCGGCAGGTGGTGATGTTGCGCAGTCTTGAATGAATGCTGATGTACCACCAGATGGAGATGTTTGAACGCGGTTTCCAATGACAGCAACAATGGCTAAACTTAGGCAAAGGCAAAGCAGCAAAAAGTATTTCATTAATGCCATATTATAATCGGTGGGATCTTTTGAGAGAACACAAGAAGGCAACCCACTGCACAACAGATATCATCTGTTTGGTATAGAGTCACGTAACATACTATGATTATGCAAAATTAAGCTATAAAGTGTACCTTGCGGAAACGTTAACATCTGCTTTAAACGTTTTCGACAAAGATAGTTACACTGAAAGCTTTTTGCCAGTTCGCGTGTATTGTACGCAGCGCAGCATTGAATTACTACGTGGTAACACGACGCGCCAAAACAAACCATGGTATTCAGCTCTAACGCAGAAACCTCGGAAAAACAGCTTGGTAGAATGAATAATTGGCTTTACGCAGTGGTGACAATGTTTGCTTAACGGATCAATCTTTACAGTCAAAATTTGGTGAAACGACTTTCGCCTCCACCCAGTTGTGCAACTGACGGGAGTAAAGGGTGCGAATCGCATCCGCGGCAAGCTGAATATAAAAACCGGGCCCCACTTAGCTTATAATATTTTGGACTATTTTTTTAGTTTTTAGCAGGTTGTTGCTTTATTGCGTTTTCCCAAGTTTTTCGGAGTGTTTTCCTGTGACTTCGGGTTTTAGTACATGGCCATCCACATCCGAATTCACTATCATTTCTCAATTTTTTTCTGCGTGTTGGCCGTTTGACGGAGTGAGGTGTTGCACAATTGCACTGTAATGTCATAATTCCTTGAACTAAAGGAGCACGCCCAATGGATTTTTGCCAAATAGCGGAAAATTATTTGCTAACGTACATCTATAGCTTTTGCAAGCTGCATTATGGTTCAATCAGAGGCAATAGTTCCGGCAAGAAACTCATCCACTCACCTTCATGTTGCAAAACTTCGATGCAGTCACTGCGGACTCACGAACTGCATAAGCAACAGTCCTGAACTGTTTCTTCGCTTTGCCTTTGGAGCAGGGCCGAATTAACCTTTGGGTAAAGCGAGCAAATGCCCGGGGCCTTGCGCTTGAATATCAAAACACTCCTTTAGTGTTTTGTTGATTGAGCTTTTTGGTTACTGCGTTTACTGTTGTGCATAGGTTAAGGAAACTGATAACTTTGGCATTTATCGTTTTTGAATGATTTATAAGAATTGAACAAAACAGCACAACGCTTTAGGAACGAAGAATTAGATCAAAATCAGTGCATTCATAGGCATCCGCAGAAATTTTTCCATGGGGCATCGTCGTAATTTTGGTTATCCTTTGCAGGTTGCTGACAATGCAATCTAAATGTAAGTTCACAAAACGCTTTACCCTTTCTACCCCATTAGTCTGTGCTGGTTGAACCTCAATGCTCAGTCATTCGTCTGAAATATTTTCTACACTTCGGCTATCAGAAATGCTTTTGTTTTCATAAACTGTCTAATATCCATTTTTTCGAGCACAATTAAGTCGTAATAAATCGAAGAACAATCGGCAAGAATAACATGAGCGGTAAAAAAAACAAGGAAGTTAGACACTCACTCTCAAAAAACTGTTTCANACAATGAGAAGTAGAATTATATGTTGAAAAGGTTATTGGACACCTTGCTAAAGTTAGAACACCACACAGGCTATGAAAAGCTGAGCAAATGAATTACAAAA
>JGI24158J21664_10005755_pt1 | contig 16242 bp, 11 predicted proteins | sample Ectturendosymbi3_FD_21664 | JGI IMG/M metagenome (IMG submission 21664)
ACAAAAGGAACTTGGGGGGCACTCCCCCCGAATGCCCCCCCCCCCGTGGCTACGGGCCTGCGGTGCTATTGCATGACTATTGTAACGAAGAAGAGTTCTTTCTCGCAACTTTATTTGCATGTATGATGTAGTTCTGTGGTTAATTCTAACCTAAGTAATTCCTTATTTGTGTGTTTGGTCACATGTCAGTTATTGATAAAAAAAAAGGAGTAACTCTCTTTCAGTTATATTTTTCCCACTGATTCTTCCCATGACGCATTCTATCAATCACGCAACATTACCAGGATTTGCGTTGCAGAAGGCTTGACACCAGAAATGTGTCTGATGCTCGAAGCTAATTTTCAGCAACAAAATGAGAACGGAAAACACTGCATGTAAGTGTACAAGGGTTATTCTCTCTTAAACATTTCGTTTTATTCAACATCTTGACCTACAGTTATTTGATTTTTTGTTGAAATTTTGTTTTTCAGTGCTTCTGTCAACGAGGAGCTCATTTACATTGATCATTTCTCTGGGTACGATATTTTCGCTTGTAATCATCGTCTGCATTTGTAAAAACAATTGAAAGTTAGCAAAGCAATCAAAACAACCAGTTTCAAAAGCATCCCAATGGTTATCAGATGCGGCACTCTCAAGCCTTTGCATTTCCCATGCTGCTTTTCAGCAGTTATTTAAAACCTGGCTTATCAACACTTCTTTCGTCTGAATTTGTGCAGTTGAAAGAAAAGGAAATATGTTAACAATTTGAAATGAAAAAAATATCTTTATTACTGAAATGAATCGCCCAGGGCAAAAAAATGCAACAAACACTAAATCCATATGCAAACAAAAAGTCGATTACAGCTTGATTTTCGTGAATGATCGCCATCTCAGATAGCATTAATCAAAAGCAAGCCTAACTACTTGGTAAGAATATACGAATAAAAGCAAAAAATTGAAACGAAAATGTTTTGACATCATTGAACTAATACCCCAGATATTTTCCTAAAATTTGTTCCATAGTAACTGACTTCCTTCATTCTCAAGGATTTTCTGCAAAACGCTTACAGCAGCGAAACAAAGGCATTCTTTGTTTCAGTAGCGCAATTGCCAAACTACCTGGGTTTTAGTAGGTAGTTGATAAGGGATCTGCAAAAACTTACCTTTTTGTACCATTTATTTTTACATGTGCGTAACTATCGGCCTATCGTAGAGCACCTAGAGTTTGGCATCTTTTCAGGTTGAAGAAAGTAAAAAATGCAGTTTATTACACATTTTATCAACTGAACAGTTAGTTTCATCAGTATATGTTGTAAGCACAGCAGCATTCACACACGTACCATAAAGCTAACGTGAACGACCACGCCAAAACGAAGCTAAAGTGAAAGCATACGTGTTGGTCAAAAACCTTTGTGCAATTGTTGATGCACACCAAATAAGAGGCTTGGTTTGAAGTTGTCAAACTGAATACTGAACATTGAGCAAGTTATCGTTGTTAGAGCTGAAATATGCCACAGAGCAGCTTTTATTGCGTTCGTGACTGCTGTCAGATATCCCGTTGTTCACATTTCCCTTACCATGAAACTCTTGGTTGCGCAGACATTTCAAGTGTAATGAAAATTTATCCGTATCAATTAACACAGCATGCTCAGTAAGCGAATGTGAGACCAAGTGGAACTTTTATTTCCTCTTACGCAATGCCATACGCGGTCCTGGTGCGAATAACTGCATACTCGCTTTCGGTCTTACAAAGAGTTATATCGATGGGAGAACATGAGGTACCGCACGATCTCAACCTGATTTGACAGGGGTAAAGCCTTGCCCAAGAGTTTGTGGCGCCAATATATCGGTTCTTATGTTGCCATGTTTGAGAAATTTTTATGAAAACAATTCTCGACTACAGTAAATTTGCTGCAGCAAGCCATTATTACTCTCCCCCACTGACTGGCAACAGCACTGTTATCGATACGTTGCAGTTATCGTTCCTGGATGTGTGTACAACTCGGAACACTGCCTATAGGAAAGTGTAAATACTTTGAAGAAAATCTGTAAAAAAACATCTTGAAGTTGACAACGTTTTGAATTCTGGATTTAGCTTCAATTTTGTTGTGATCGGCGAGTTGGCTTCTTATCTGAAAATCACCGGTGGATTGCCTTTGCGAGTGTATAGGCTACTTCCGCATGAGTACGTGTAACAACCGTATAGGAAAGATCAAAACTGGTTAGTCGTTGGGAGAGATGAAGAACGCTGGATGGAATTTTTAATCTCTCTGAATTCAAGCGGAATACAGCTTCTAAAATGAGATCGGTATCCTTAATGCTCATTTTTATTAAACCGGATAAAATCGCAAGCCACGGCAGGATCCTTGAAATGTTTCTATCAGCTTTCAGAAACACCATTGTTTATAAAGAGCACATCTTGTACTGAGTGGCATCCTCGCGACCTTTTCGTAGTTAAAATTGCTGATGCCTTAACATTTCAAGAATGCTGGAGATCTTCGCTTAGTAAAGACCGTATCATTCAAAAACAATTTTTTTATTACGTAAAAACCTATTACATATGGTTACAAGTACCAGGGATTGCTCTAATGAATGTTTAAAAGCAGCATTTCTTCATAAAAATGCCTGAAATAACAATTCACAACTACTATTTTAGAAATTATTTCAATTTTTTATAAAGATTTATTTTCACAAACGCTCTCCCATAGTAGATCATATGACTGGTCTGCTAATCTAACTAACTGCTCATAAATTGCTTCAGGCATAATGTGTACAACAGCTCGCTTACAACGTGTTCATAGCTCAGAGCTTCTTATCCTATTTCCTCGCTTGCTTTTGATAAAATTTTTAAAAAATATATTTTTCCCTAAGTATTTTCGTTTTGTCGTTTCCAAATTTGTTTATAAAATGAATCAAGAGACAAGAAAAGAAGTCCTCACTGAGGGATATTTGAAATGGGGTTTTCTGAAAATAATTGTTGTCAACTTAGTCAAGTGTAAACCACCGAAGCATGAAAGAAATATGTTGCTTTCAAAGTTGATGCTATAACTTCACCTATTTCCAATTGAAATTTACCCTCGGTTAAGAACCCATGGGTTAGCTTTGAATTCGAAAATTGGTCAGTAAGTAAATATGGTAAAGATTTCGGTTTTAATTTCAAGATAACCGGGCTGGAAGATCACCTTACTGAAATGAAATGCACCTTAATGAAATTATGTTATGTCTAACCACACAGTTTTGTTGCCTTTTTTGTAACAAAATATGTTATCGTTTCGATTTTTATCCTCGCCATTATATTTTACTTGTAATTCAGCCTTTCTTATTTTCAGTCTCTGACAAATTGGCAATGTGAACTTCAGATTCAGACTAAATTTGACAATTGACAGTAACTCTAATTGAATAAACAGACGTCCTTGTTCTCATAGTTGTATCTTGGTTATTCACTTTGCTGTCCCTGAAAGCTAGACTACATGGTTGCAGTCGTGAGTAGAATCATAGTGTTTTTCCCACATCTGAGGAACGAAATGTGTAAAACAGAGTGGAAACGACAGAGATGAGATTCGGAAAACACATCAATTGTTTTCGGCTCTTCACATTTTGTTTGCCATAAAATGTTGCACGTTTTGTTCGTTATCAGACAAATACGCAGACCACATGATTCCAGGTACCTTTGAATTGGCATCGCCGGTGTTTGAAACTTTCGCACGCGAATTTCGTAGCATTCCGCTTTGTAATACCAGAATTATGTTCGCCTTCCATATCAAATAGTGAATAAGCGATTTGTGCCCAAATCTAGTGCGTTAATTTTTGATTGATCTATACAAAACCTTAACAATTTGCGGTAAAGCTAATATCACACATTAGCTCATGCGTAATATCCGTTGGTGGATCATCAGATTGTTGGCCCGTGCAATTTTAAACTACTTCAGCCTAATGCTGTACTTGCGTTGCTTGTACGCTCATTTTATAATAACTGATGGGGTGAAACTGATTGAATTATGATAAACTTAGTAGTACGCTTTTGCAGAATAAACAAAACGGAACATACGAACAGCTCACTTACAGAGGAAAGAACAAACTTTACCGCCACAGATTATTATCGGTATTCTTTCGATGATTACTCTTTTTCTTCATCCAAATCCAACACATCGCTAACTCCAGAAGAGGAAGAGAATGTTGCAAGTGATTGCATTTATGAGAACGCCAGCTCAACGTGGAAAGCTTTCATAACAATAAACTTCACTGTTATGTATGTTTTACCCTGCATGGTAAGTATTTTTCACATACGCTTGTTTTTAAACTGTTCACGGTAACACGTTAAATCAAAACGAGGCATTCGAAATTCCAAAAGGTACATTGCAATGCGAAACGTCGTAACAATTTCTATCGGAATTCCGGGAAAAATAACGAACAAACCAAAACATATTGACCTTCTCTCCACTTAACAAGGTTTTACTGCCACATCCACCTGTCACATCCAACGCGACGTGTGGCCATAATTGCGTTTGTGACGACAACAATCATTGCTTTTCCGACCTCGCTTGATTCGAATTGTTTCCCATGCAGCTTGTTGAAAATTAATGCTAAGTAAGTGCCCACAATTGATATTAAGCTTCTTACTACAACGCCACTATTTTCAATTGATGTAACTTGGCCGGTCGCAATGCATAACGTCCAAGCCACGTCTATGGGGTGCCGTTCGTAAAAATATTATATCTGACAGATTTAGCACAAAAACTGCTATCTCTGCGCGCAATTAGCTATCTCCGTGCAGAGATAGCTATTTCTGCACGTATTCAGCTATCTCTGCGCGCATTTAGTTATCTCTGCGCGCATTTAGCTATCTCTATGCAGAGATAGCTATCTCTGCGCGCATTTACCTATGTCTGTGCAGAGATAGCTATCTCTGTGCGCATTTAGCTATCTCTGCACATATATAGCTAAACCTGCATGCATATATAGCCCTGAAGCGTGTCAGAGGAAAACATGGTATCTTGTCTGAAGAAAAACTTGGTGTTCTGTTTCAGTAATCCAGACAAAAGCTAGGCTACTGCAAGGCATGAATTCCTTGGCTTCATATAAAGCTAGGTAGTTTCAGGTCTAGATTATACTGGTTTGATAATAACATTGGTTTGTGCAGACGATGAGCTACAGTAAACGTGTGGTGGTGGTCTCAGTGTTAGTGCCATTTTTGCTTAAAATTTCAAGGAGGATCTTGTGAAGTCTGACCATTCCAACTGTTCTCACCAAACGCAGCTCACCACCGCTCAGCGCCTTCAGGTGCACAAAGAGAATGCTCTCACAGAAAGAGTGCGATGAAAGCGAAGTGCTCGCTTGGAGACGAGCACTGTTTTCTAAAGAGAATAACGCTGTCTTAGAAAAGAGAAAAGCTGTCTATGCACAGAGATAGCTAAATGTGCGCAGAGATAGCTATCTATGCGCAGAGATAGCTAAATGCAAGCAGAGATAGCTATCTCTGCGCAGAGATAGCAGTTTTTGTGCTAAATCTGTCAGATATAATATTTTTACGAACGGCGCCCCATAAACGTCACCTCCTGTTTCACAATGACAAACATCACATACCACGTTTTACCTCAAGAGCAACTGCAACAAAGCTTGCACAATGTCCATGCGTCATTCATGCACTGTCTGCACGTTTTTTCGAACACTTTTTGAAGGCACCCCGACCCCGGCACTTTGTGAGAACGACCCATATCACCTTCAGAAACGTGTATGTGCACGCCGCGCGTTTTGGCATATTGAGTGCTGATACGTGCCCGAAAGCATTAGTGTAATAATCCCAACCGCATGCCCTACGGCTACGCTAAAGTCGAAACCAGTCGACTTTACCCGAGCGTCTTGCAAAATAAAAATAAAACAAAAACAAGCTTGACTGTTTGATGTTATCAGCAAGACCCAACATTCAACACAAAATGAAAGAAAGGCTATCTTTGAAAACAGAAGAATCAAAGCCAAACTTTTGTGAGTATATCAACAGTTTTTTCTTTACGATTAGCACGCTAAATTAAAAAGATATTTCATTAAATAACGTTTGTGTGTGTAAATCATGCAGATTTGCAATTGTGTTTCAGGTGATGGCAGTAAGTTATGGAATGGTAATCTGTCGTATTACAAGGACTCAACTAAGGCCAAGCAATGTATCTTACACAACAAAATTGACAACCACATCCTTTCGAGAACACAATCAAACAATTAATTCTGCCAGTGATTGCAAACGCATCACATTAATGTGCGCATCTCTAGTGTTGTGTTTCACCTTCTTATGGCTTCCGTTTCATGTTGGACATTTGGCCAAACTGTCGGGAATACCATTACCAGAAAAACAAGTGAGTGATTGTTGTCAAATTCACAAAATAACTTTTTATGATATAAACTGGTTTGAAATTCAAGTTTCGTTTTCACACGAGATGTCGCCGAATGTCTTGCAAACAATGCATAATACGCGTTTTAATCACTGTCAGTTTGATGACTTACGTTTTTTGTAAGTTTACGTATATATATTTTCAGAGTTACATTTGCCGAAACTTGGCTATCGCTGGCACTCTAATGGCCTACCTCAACTCAGCCATTAATCCGTACCTCTACGGCTTTTTAGGAGGTGGATTCAAGGACAGATGGATGTGCGTAATGTACATTTTTTCTTCAAAATTTTTTTTCTCCTTACTCAAAATATTTGCGTTCGTAACTGAACTGGTGTTTCTTACTTTTATGAATATGCTGTGAGCAACTGTTGCGCTTCAGCACTTTCTTCGTGCTTCCAAAGCGCTGCACAAAGTGGTAGGTTTCCTGACTTTTTGTGGCCGAGCAGAGTATTTTTACTGAACGTATCATTTCAAGTTTTTTTGCAAGAATTTTCGATGTCAGTAACATTCAACAATCAATGAAACGTTAGTCCATAGATTCGCATAAAATTAGAAAATTGTAGCCTACAATGTCAATTGATCTACTTGTTTTTTCAAAAAAGGGAATAAAGGCAAGCCATGACATGAAATTATTTGTGGCGCATTTCCACTGCAGCAGGCTAATAGGATATTTTACAGAATCAGCAATTAATGTTGTCTAAAACGTCTTGAGATGAAAACCGCCATGAACCTGAAATTTCATATTGATTATCTATTTACTGTACAAAATTATGCAACTGACTGTATCTTTTAGATCTGCCTGCAGAACAGCAAAGATGAAGATGAACAGACGTGGCAATTCTGCAGCTGATGTGATTAACGTGCGGTACATGAAAGCAACAACAAGCAAAGAAAAAAGTTTAAGCAACGACACTGCAACTTTACAAACCAACGTTTACAGGTGTGTAATGTAAAGAAGTGGATGGCGTTTTTCATTTGGTACAAATTTGTTATATAGAGTATGCAACCGAGGAAGCACTGCCGCAAGAGTTTTTCATAAAAAAGGGAAATTGAATAGAAATCATAAAGCACGAAAAATTATGTTCGCAATATATCGATGTTTTAAAAATATGAAGTTGTTGTTTCATTTTGTAAAACTTAACATAAATATTTTGCATCATGATCGCTGCAATGGTCATCCTCTTGTTTGAATTGACCTTTTCATTTCGCATCTCTCTGCTAAGCTACACTTCGGGGCATGCATTGATCAACTAATTTATCGTTCATCATCTAAAACTACCAGACCATATATCCCATTAGGATATCGATTTTCCGGACACTCCAAGGCTATATGATCTGGGATTAATTCCTCAGTGCCACACATTGCCGGCTGAGTGTGTAATCAGGCCCCAATTGTACATGTTGAAGTGGATGCATCCGATTCGGTCTAAGCGTGGTTAAGCCTGACACATAGTGATCTTCGGAGGAAGATTCCAGCAGTGTTGGTATTGATGTTTGGGTAGGGAGTTAATGACAAGCTAGGCACAGATGTAAGTAAGTCTTTCGAGTTTCGAAGAACGTGAGATTTCGGACGGTAACTGTTCGTGGTCTCATGTGCGTTATTTAGGCTTTGGGGTTGAAACTACTCACCTCTTCTCCAGAGTTTTGGAATCTGAGTTGGTGCAAGCACAAAGAAAAGAAATCGCATAACCTGGGTTTTAAGAGCATGGCCGCATAGTCCCGTCAACACTGTAGGCTTAGTCCCTCTAAACAAAGCTCTATATCCCCCCAAATGGGAATATGACACACTATAAATTAGTGGAGTTTTATTAAACTTTAAGAATGTCAAACCCCCTGCACAAACGTAAAGCCACCTTATTGAAGACTTTCTGGCGATGTTTCTGTGGCGATATTGGAGAACACAATCCGAGCAGATACTATAGTATCACTCCCTGATTTTGCCTGGCTGTAGGTGATTGAGGGCAAAATTAAGGGATTCCTTGGGCTTCCCCTCCGGAGGGAAGTTTCCAGAAATTTTCTCCCAATCAAGAGTTGGAATTTTAAATCCTTAATACAATTAGTTGATCAGGATCCAAGCAGACTCGCGGTCTTTCGTCTTGTGAGCTCTGTTTTTTACAAAGAGTGAAGCGATAAAGTTTGCAGTAACAGGTGCAATTTCCCGGCTTCCAGTAAGTTTCTTAGTTGTAATATAGGAAAGTACTCACAAATTTAATTACAGTAAAACTTCGTAGTGACGCGCCGGGATACACTTATTCAGATATAACACGATGAATCCATTGAACCCAAAAAGATTGCAAAAATCGTGAAAAATTACGATCATCGAGTTACAAACAGGCCTGCGGTGTCGTCAATTTTTATGTCCACGCCATGTGACATAGGTAACCCAGCAGTGTCAATGATAACACCCGAGAAAAAATAGGACGCAAAAGACAGTTGCATCCACAGTGAACGCTGGAATCCCGTCCCATTGTGATGTAACTATAGATTGAAACCGACTAAAGATACAGCCCCGTCGCCACAGGGTGGTTTGATGGGCTTATCCCCCAAACAAAGTTCAAAGCCCCCAAATTGAAATATGAATCACTATAAATCAGTGGAGTTTTAGTCAAATTTAAGAACGTCAAGCCCCTTGCACAAGCGTAAAGCCTTCCTGTTGAAGACTTTCTGGCGACGGTTCTGGTCAGATAAGCTTGCAACCCTAGCCAGTGTTTCCAGTTCAGCTTTTTTCAGACCAAATTTTTTTATTCTTGGCCTTTTTTCAACTCTATTGTTTTTTTTCATTTTTTGAAAAATGGCAAAATGAATTTTGTATTTTTTGGCCTTTTTTGACCAATTTAATTTTTATGTCGTTTTCGCGAATTTACAGATAATTTTGACAGATATCTGGACACTGCGTTTGAACACCGACTGATAAATTTTTGTTGCAAACTCTGCACTAAAATTGTATAATTTTAATTTTGGTCTTTTATACTTTAAGTTTTGCTGATTCAGGTTAGTCCTTAGCTAGACCATAAACTTTGAGACGTTTACCAATTGAGTGAGCTTTATTCTGTAAAAGTACATGTTGTGTTTTCAAAGTGCTGTGCAATCCGTAATGGCTGTTTAAAAGTGTTGTTGTCTGTTTATCTTGCGTTTGGCTTTATTGGTGTTTTCTGGCGTTTTCACGGTTGATAATTCCTTTTTTACTCGTGACAACCTGGCAAGCTTGACCCTGGCTTCTCAAAGCATTGTGACGCGGCCGCCAGTCACGCTACACTCAGGCGCTGATTTCTGGAAACAGAAGGTCAGCCTTTGAAACGCCAGCAAGGTTCATAGTGCTTGGTTTGCGAACCTTGGTCATCTTGACGAGATTTAGTGATTGGTTTCCAGCCTCTGGTATTTCCTATTTCGTAAATAGTAATTATTAGGATCCGGTGACATTTAACATTTTGTTATCATTACGCAATATTCCGACGTCAATTTGACGTGACGTCCTCAGGATATTCGCCGGGTCAGATGCTTCTCCTTTCCCCCTTAGCTATACCACTGTTTAGACTTTAGAGGTTGAAGTGAGTAATCAAGAAAAAATATACTTGAAGAAACATGGACTTTTGTTTACGTTGCAGCTTTAACAACAAGATCAAAGAGAAGCCAGAAACGGAAAGGTCCAAGGACGATGCCAGCGCTCGCCTAGCTGCTGATTGCGAACCAAGTGTTTTGTAACTCATTTCTGATAATGCATTTACTTTTGCAACCATGAACCATCTACCAGGTGTCACCAACATGGTGCCTGGGAGCATCAGGTCGCTCGCACGGACCATGTGGGTCGCCTGCGGGCCTGTTCCAAAAGTAGCATTAACATGATCAGGGTCATCACGTTGATGCATATCATTAATTTTGTTAATGATACCATAATTACAGATAAACTGAGCATTTTTGCATTTCAAGAGTGTGTATCAAACTGGTAGCCCTTCGCATTAATCGCTACCCAATATGTAGCTCCCTGTTTTAGATATTTTGATAGTGGCCCCTGAATTCTACACCAACGAGCTTATACACCTACGTACAGGCCCGTAGCCACGGGTGCATCCTGGGTAATGCCCAAGATTTTTGTACACCCAAATTTTGTTTTGTCCAGAAAATTTTTTGTTAAAGCATATAATAAAAACAAAAATCTTGTCCGCCTAAAAACATTATGTTGACACCCCAAACCTTACGACCTGACTACGGACCTGCCTACGAACATCATTCACTCTCTTTGACTCGCTTGATCATGCAGTATGCAGCAAAAACTGACAGTTGCTTTGTTATCTTAGTTATAAGTGTATCCAAACATTTTGACGAGTTCAACAGCTTAGGAAACAGGATTGTTTAGTTATTTTCTAAACAAAACCTTTACAGTATTTGAGAATTTATGAGTGAACGCAGGTGTCAAGTATGACAAACCCTGTGGTTACCATTTCAAAGAATATTTGATCGATGTGCCGACCGACCAGCATCTCGTTACTGGCGATAACTCCGGAAGCAGCAAGCATAACATGAGTGATTAGGCACAGGATGACATTTTAGTTTAACTTCCTTCTCTATTGCAAATTGCAAAATCCATATACTAGGTTCGTGACAAATGTTAACTAGGTGCTAGGCCTACAAATTTCACAAATTCAAGAATTTGGTGTTAGCCTCAACGTTTGATATATTCTGATAAGTGCAGCAAAGCAAGATTGTACTGCAAGTTTTCATGCTTATTTCCGATTAACGAAAGCTCAAACAATGGTAATTTGAACTATTCGAAACGCTATTGAGGCCGTGTTAGAAAAAGTTATCATTGTTGTACGTGTCTGGTTGTCATTATGCGTTTTGTTTGTAAAGATTACCGAACTTTACTGCACCGGCTGATAACTGTATATTTCATTTATGCATGTTTCATTGCATTTGGGATGTGAGCAACTTGATTAAGCGTTATTCAGCTTTTTCTTTACACAAAAGTTCGACTAAATGACAATGCTTGGAAATGTACTTACTTCTGAGGACACTGGCGTAGGAGGCGGGGGAGCAACCGCACCCCCAACAAGTTTTGATTTGGTAAAAATCTGGGCAAAATCCCTTAAAATCCGGGCAAATCTGTGGAAATTTGGGAAAAAATGTGTGAAAACCTTTGCAACATTGTTGTATGTGGTTTGAATTTACAACAATGGCACCCAAAATCAAAGTGCAGACGTTTTTTATTTATTCATTATTTTTTTGGAGGTCATGTTTCATGGGCAAGTTAGGGGAAGTTTGGGCAAGGTTGGGTGAAATTTGGGCAAAAATGGTGGTTGAAGTGCCTTGATTTGAAAAAATGCGCCCGACGTGAAATGAAATGCAGTCGTATTTTTTTGAGGTCATTTTTTTGAGTTTTTGGGGAAATTTAGGCGAAAATCCTTCGCACCCCCAAAAATATGACTGCTCCCACACCTATGTCTGAGTATGTTTAGTGTTTGACATAAGCATACTTGATGTGACTTACAGTACCTTACATGCCTTCGTTATGCGGGGGCTCAGAAATACATGTTTGTGCATTCAACCACACACCTAGTACAAAGAACTTAAAAAATCCAAGGTATTTCAACACTATAGCAAACGTTGAGTCATGTTGTCTCCAAATTTTCAAAAATTCAACAAGCCTTATGACTCAAGCATAAGAGTGCCCAGTGGTGTAGGCGGGTTAACAGATTTTTATTAAAAAGACAAGCGAATAAATATAAATTTCAGTTACGCAAGCATCGAATGGTTGCATTCGGCCAGTGTAATCGCGATTTCGTGTCAGTTTGCTTTGCCAAGCTTTTTATTGCATGGTTGGACTGCGTACGAAATATGTTATGAGCCCGAAAGACGCTGTCGACTTGGGACCGCCCCTGGTATAAACCTACCTAAAGAATTATCCTTACATGCTATATGATAAGCATGATGCTTGAAAAGGTATCCGGACTACAGCCGCCTGGGTATCCGGACTATATCCGGACTAGGTATCCGGACTACAGCCCCGAACAACTGCCGCCGGACAACTGCCACCCGGTCAAGTGCCACCTACAGTAGGACAAGTGCCACCGAACAGCCGACACCCAAGGGTTGTAGTGGGACGGAAACACATTCGCCCACTTTTTTCATGTTTTCGTTTGTAGAGCCATGAAAGTGAATACATCATGAAGAACTAATAAAAAATAAGGTTAAAGTGCTGTTGAAAATGGCTAGCTTTTTAGGTGCGTCCTTCTTACGCTTCTTTTTGCAGCACTGCACCCCTGTGCCACCGGACAACCGCCACTTACGATATAATGCGTTTTCATCATCACATACAAACTATCAAATTCATTTCGGTTTATCGCGTTGCGGCACGTATACATGTTCTCGTGGCACATCGGTTGAGAACCTCTGTGCTGCGATATTATTCAACACAGTGCAGCAAAAGTGAGTTGCAACGTTACTGTTGCTGCCATATAATTCACAAATCTGAAGCTAAAAGAATGCACAGAACGTAAAATGAACAGAAGAAAACGCGTTTTATGCACAGAACGTAAAATGAACGGAAGAAAACGCGTTTCATGAGTGCTAGGAACGAATACGATGCAATAATGCGTATAAGAGAGTTTGCTGTGAAAAATATGAAAAGACCCATAAAAATTTGTTTTGCGCTGACTTTAGAAAAACCACTACAGTCCTTCAAAGTCCAGACACATAAACGTCATAGGCACTTGAAGCTGCATTACGGCTTAACTAGGCAAGGCAAAAATTGTGAATGTCATCCAGTACATTGTTCCTGTCTATCATTATATTGGGCGGCTATATGCTGCTTATGAGCGTCGTAAGGATTTTCTCTAGGGAGGGGCCAATAGTGGAGTTTCCAGGGTAGCCAAAAAGATTTTTGTATGGAGGGCCAAAAGTGGCCAAATTTCATTTTAACCACTCGAAATTAAGAAAATAACCTTTTTTTGCTAAAAATTGATAGGAAAATGTCACATTTCAAAATCCAGGGTGGCGAAGGCCCCGCTTGCCCCGCCTTCAGACGGCCACAATGCTTCTATTTCATCAATCAACCATACGCATAATATATGACGCTTGGTATGTTGTTTCTGCGTCTGCGTCGTGGTATATTGTAAAATCTTTGTACATTACAATTTTAATTCATAAAACATTTTGAATTGGTATCCAAGTCCATGCATCAAGAATAACTATAAAATTGGGCTTTTGGGGAATTTTGGGCAGATGCATGGGCTGGCTGCACTCTTGTGCAGTCTGTATTTTGGCATATTGTGTCGTAGAGAGGACAGTTAATCGTGCACCTAGAGAAAGGTAACGTCTAGGCCCTAGACGTCACCTTTATGCAAGAACGCGTTTGCACTTGTGGTTACTGAAAACGAGAAAGGTAATTAGTTCATGTCATAGGCGTAACCGGGGGGCCATGCCTCTCCAAATTTCTAGCATATCTTGTCATTTCATGCTTTGAGAGGCGGTGTCCCAAAGAAAATACTGTTGCTCGGTTAAAGCCAAGTGATTTGGCCCCAAAAAAATTTTGGGCTGGTTACGCCACCGGTTCATGTTAGCAGTTTTCTCTAAGTCAGAGTGACGTTCAACAAGAGTGAAGTGCTGTAATTGTATAGTAAGCGCAAATCGTTTGTCAGTTCGCTTTGGCTGACGTAACTTTGCACTTGCGCTCTTCGCTCGGTACTCCATTGCAGAGGATCCTTTACAACTTTCGGCTTAATTACGAGTGGTAGCGGTACACTGTCTAATGTCACCACAGTAGCATGCTATTGCTATTAGTCATAAATTTAATTGTAGCTAAGGGACACATGAGCTATGCCAAATATTGTGAAATGACACAACGAAACCTAGAATGCGACGCAATCGAGTTGAACTATGACACCAAAGGGCATACTCCAGTTGAAACCTACCAAAGTTGTAGCATAGATCACGATTGATAACGCAGAGAGCACAATGCCAGAACGCCATTTCCTTTTGCGTACGTTGTGTTTAAATTCCTGCTGAGACATGCATCATAACTTGTGCTTTAGAGATGATCAGTGCTTGGTCAACGTGTCTTTGCGCGAAGCCACGATCGTACACAGAGGATCATCGTTGTAGGTCCTAGGAGATGAGTTGAATGGCTGGTTAATTGGCAATTGTCACTTTGAAGCATCGAATATAAGGCAAAAAAAGAAGGACTCAGGTGTACCCTTAGTGATAGCCGGTACGGGGAGATTTAAGGAAATCTTGGATACCAAAACTGCTAGACGAGTGAGCGTGCCTTTCGTTTTAACGTTGGAAACCGGTCAGTCACAAGAGGAAGTGATAATGGAGATGCACCAACACGATTTTAAAACAGTGTCGCTACATAATTTTTAGCCAATGTCCATATTTCCATACCTTGACAGTTAGCCCCGTGAACTGGCTAAGTGGTGCAGGTGATTGAATACGTGCCAACAAAACTGATAGGCTGGATTCTATTCCCGCGATCGGGTCATAACGAACACTTGCAAAAAAATGCTTTTAGACTGTCCAGCCTCGCGTGTTTGACGTTGATGATTTAGTGCAAAAAAACGGTGCTGCCATTGACTCGCCGCCAGTGCAACATTCACTGCGAAAGCAGGGCGTGTGGCGAACGGCGTAAACAACCGTAGTTGGCGCCGCAAACCACCTGTGACCATAGGCGTAGCCAGGGGGAGCGAAAGGGGCCATGCCCCACAAAAAAAGTTTTGGAAAATATAGTCATTTTGTGCTTTGAGAAGCGTTTTTCTAGACAAAATAGTGTTATTCGCCTAAAATCACGCATTTTGCCCCCCCAATTTTTGGGCTGACAACGCCACTGCCTGTGACCCTCCGAAAGCAGCACAAAAGCGTGTACAACAGAACTGAGTGGTGCATTTTCGTCAATTGCGTTTTCAAACTCATAGTTTCGTTCAACACCTTTGTCAGAGGTCTTTTGTTCAATGTTATACATGTATCATCTAAAAGTGCGGTAATTGACTACCTGATTTATAGTCCCTTGGCCAGCTCAGGTAGAGACTGCAATGAGCACTGAACAGTTTTGAATGAACATGAAAAATATCTGTAATGCCCAATCTGATTTTACTTTGGTGAAATATTCGTTTAAAACAGTGGCGGCCTTTTTTGTGATTGACCGCTGAGACATTTGAACTATCTGAAAGAATCTTTGTCACATTTCATTCTGTGGACGGCAAGTTGTTGACAAGACATCAATTTTAAAAGTAGTCAGGGCCGGATTAAGGGGGAGCAACGGGGGCAATTTCCTCGGGCCCTCCGCTCCAAGGGGACCCCCGTGATGACAAGTATTTGTTTTAAATAAAATACCCCTTTCAAAGATTGTGATTCACAAGCGATACAAGAATACAAATATATATTCCGATGTTGCATTAACTATATCAGTATGGTCCAACTACAGGCCCGCGGGCCGCATGTGGCCCGCCACAGCGTTTTCAGTGGCCCGCGGAAGCATTCAGGAAAAATCTTCAAATCTGAAATTTGTTGAAAAGTGTGTGAGGTTACATTTGTCTTACTGAATTTCTTGCGCTGGGTAAAGTGCATTTGCACCAGAACAATGCCTTTTCAGTGTAAAATTTTTTTTTATATATTAATTTTACGATAAAATTAGAAGGCAAGGCCACCGCTAACCCTCCGCTGGGGTACATGTCTGGATAATCTCTGTGTTTTTTCGGTGCCCCAGCGTTCGTTTTCTTGAAGAGTACATCTGGCGCAATGAACTCGGTACCGGCAAATAAATCTTTCTCTCTATCCGCTAATCGCGACCTTTTCTCAAAGTGGCCCTCCAGCCAAATTGATTGCCCATCCCTGCAACAGGTAATTTTAATTAGAACAGGCATAACATCTTTCAGTAAAAATATACAAT
>JGI24158J21664_10005759_pt1 | contig 16238 bp, 9 predicted proteins | sample Ectturendosymbi3_FD_21664 | JGI IMG/M metagenome (IMG submission 21664)
CACTCCACAGGTGTAATAAGCAAGGAATCAATCACAGATTTTTATTCCTTGCTTGTTTCACCTGGGGAGTGAAGTTACGCGAATCGTGAACCTAACAATTACAACCATTTGGGTGCGTTTTACGTGAGGTATTTTGCTCGTGTGTGTCAGATATTTACAGCCGTGGTAAGCGAGTTGCAACGTGGTCCTCACATTGTGCTTAAAAGTCTTTGTGCCGTCACGCATACTATATAGATGCAGTGTGTTTGTTTTTTTGCAATACAGATAAGAAAACACAGATGTGATTCTTTTTTGTAATACAGATAAGAAAACACAGATGTGATTCAAACTCCGGAAAAGCATGAGCAAAATGCAAAACTAAAAAATTTATATGCTTCATTTTGTGAAAGAAAACCCAAATTTTTACCATGTCAGTGTAGGCCTACTGGATTCTTCACGTTTGAATTAAACAACTGGTCTCCACAAGGGCGGCGAGGTCAAATGAACCAACAAATTTGTTTCACAGGAAACCGATTTCACGTAACACTACACATCCTCAACCCTGAAATTTGCAAGCAGTGATTGCGGTTGAAAAGTTGAAAAGCTAAAGCAAGGGCAGACAAATCAAGCGAACTCAAGATTAAAATGAATGAATCAGAGCACAAGCTGTGTCAACCGAAAAAACGGAAAATACGTCATCTTACAAAAATTGCTGTCACTAGAACAAGAAAACTACCTGATGCCAAATATGGAGAAACAAATCCACATTGACGAAACAATCCGCTATGACTTGAAACAGTGCATGGGTAGAATGCGTAAGCAGAATTGGGTTCAAAAGTTTGGTTGGCAGACTTGCACTAGGGCAGTGTCTTCAAAATTTAAATGCTGAACTTTGTTTAGGGACGTACCAACATCGGTAACCACTTTTGTAGTAAAGAAGATCAAACAAGTGGGCAAGACCGTATAGGAAAAAATTAGGAAACAACTCAAATAGGCACAAGAATTACTTCACACGAGGAAAGATCAAGTTTTGAAAATTAATCTGTGAATTAGGTATGTTAAGCCATTAACCTTCACAGGTATCCAGAGAGTCCAAAATCTTTTTCACAGGAATAGGAGTCGTAGATAGGTGTTTTATTTACTATGCCATGAAACCATGAATAGTATTTCGATAAGGCCATTTGGTGTTTGTCATCCATATTATCTGGTTTGCTCCAATTACGTCGGTGTTATGAACATCTCGTGGAAAATTTCTTTACTGTTTGGCCACAATACTGTTCATGGGATGTCACACAAGTCGCTACGTAAGTACCATAATTTGCACAGGTCAGGTTTAGATTCAGCGGCAAAGTTTTATTGTTGGGCATTATTTGTAAAAACGTTGGGAACATGTAATTACTCTGTTTCCCGAAGCTTCACATTTAGATCCTGCTGTGATGTTTTTTAGAATATATGTTTATTTTGACAAATGCGGAAAGTGCAATTTGTTTGAAACGTAGCGGGTAACAAAGCTTGACGTGTAAAGGCCTCGGTCTTATCAGGAGCGCTTCACGAACCTGCGTGTATTTCACCTTTAGTGTTCAGTTTCACGTGAAAACAATTGGTTCGTAATTGTATACCACCTTCTTTATGTGACTGTTTTTGTTTGACGAAGGTTGTGATAAACTTTCATTCTTTTTCATTGTCACAGCATGTGCTTTGTGCAAAGGCCTGAAGGGTATTCTTGGGAATATTTGAAGCAATCAACATAAGCGCCAGACAAAAACCTTGGTTCGACTAAAATATCTTCAACACAAAGACCAATATCATGTGGTTTAGTTTAAAAACAGTATTGATATTAGGATGAGAGAAATGTGGATTCTTGGTATGTCGCCTTCGAGCTATTGCATTGATGGATCCTATGGTAGAAATGCATCCTTGTCTTGGCAAGCTGAAAGCGACGAGTACCGCAGCAAAATGTTTAAGATATCTGCAGATTCGTAAGCAACAAAGCTATTGTCATTGAAGTTGTTGCAAAGACTTAGCTTCAGTTCCACAGCGAATACTTTTATGGCCACGTCGAAGTTTGCCAGCAGTTCTCTTGCTTGAAGCGATACGATAGCACTTATGGTTAGATGCTTTGAAATAAAATTGTCTGTGAAACTGCAATATGTCTGTTTAGCAATTTTTCAAATGATGAAACAGGCGACATAGTCAAAACCAACAACGTTTCCACCGATAAGTTAATTTAGATTTGTAAATAAAATGTAAAAATATAGAACTTTGAAACTTCCTCGGCGACCATTTTAATATCATTCGCTGATATTCTCAGATAATTTTCCAACAAAGGCAGCGGATAGAGGCCATGGCCTCTAGACTGCAGTCTAGAACACACAAGAAGGCCAGCGTATATGATGAGGCAGCAACTCTCAAAGCAGTCGTAATCTCGTCGCACAATACTGGCATCGGAAGAATCTGTGACTATCTACTGACTCATATTGTTGAATGAACCGTAGCAACACTCACTTTATATCAGCACGCCACTATAGATGTAGTCGGAGGTGACTACTTGCTTCCAAGCAAAAGAAGTCAACATATCTGATTTATCAAAATTAAATCAAAACACCCATGTGCAAAACATGAGAATCACTTAATGTAGGTTAAGCTTTTATGTGTGAGTGACTATGTAACTTGCAAGACCATGCAATGATTCCAGTTGATTGCGAGAGTACATTGTTTTAAGGAACTGCAAATCAGCAAATTACTGTATCTTGCATAGAACCGATGTAGTTTTATCAGATTTATCCATCGTTTGTAAGTAGCTCTGCTTTTGCTTGCGAAACTTTAATTTTTCTGATATTGAATTTTAACATTGTTGTACATGTATTGAGTAAGTGAGTTATTGATCAATCCCTATATTAATTCTGCAGGTATTAAGTTACTGTGCAAAACGTAAATATTTGGAATGTCATGTTCGAGCTGTTGAACTGGAAGAATTCTGTTTGTGATAAAACCGTCTCAGCTTTGACATACGTTGAGTGCCGAGTATTCTGAAAAAACGTCTATAACATATGACACATGAATGGATGCATTCATAGGCAGCAAAGCTACTGTCATCAAAGCATTTCTAGAAGCTTAATGTGAAAAAATTTAAAATGATTTATCTATTTAACAACAACGATTCAGCTGATTCAGCAACAAATGTTTTTACAGTATAATACCATTGAAACTTTCAAGCTCTTCTTTTGCTTGCGATGATGCGTCATACATAGAGCTGTTTTATTCCCTAAAAATTTGCTGCTCAATTTGGCTTTTCTGCAGTTTGTCAGATAATGAAAGATGTGAGGCAGTTAAAACCTCATAAAAATTTATCACAATCACCATCACCAAGGTACGAACTTTTTAAGTGCTTCTATATTTGAAAAAGTTAATGACGAAAGAAAAGTGTATATGCTTTTAACATATAGAAAAGACCTGTATGTCGATCGCAATAACAGATAAATCAAGATAAAGTATTTTTTATCGTAATATATTTTTAACCGGCGTCATGATACATTTGGTTGATGACTCGTCACCAAAGCTGTTAGGGAGGATTCGGTTCCCGGTCGGATCATCCCAACGATTTGAAAAATGGTATTTGCGGATTGTCCAGCTTCGTTCTCGACGTTGATGGGTGGGTACGACGAAGCAGTTCACGCGCGGTGCTGCCACTGACTCGCCACCAGTGCAGCATTCACTGCGAATGCAGCCACGTGGTCTCAGGGCGCAAGCAAGCGGAGATTGGCGTCGCAGACCACTCGTGACAATCTGGAAGAACAAAAACCGTGTACATGGAAACTGATTTGAAAGATTTTTTTAGATTCACATTACAACCTAAAATCTTTTGCTGCACCAAATGTCATATAATCACTATGTTACAAAAACGCTAATAATGCTTCACAGCAAAATAAAATGTGCTGCAACAGACAAACTCTACTGGTTTGAGATCTGCCAAACACTAGTTTCTGGTGTCCAATAACTCAGTGTTATTTCCTTTTTACAGCATAAAACTAATTGTATGAAATAAAGCAGAATCTATTGAACCGAAATAATGGATGAAGGTAAGTTTTCAATGTTATTGACACATGCATTGTGAAACGCTTTGGTGCATAACAAAATACAAGTTGACAATAGTAATCCGCTGTTGCGAGCAGCTCTAGTTATTTTTTGAGCTTCAGAAACTTTCTACGTTTTAATTTCGTTGATCTGTGGCGATTTTTCACTAACCATATCTATAACTAAAAATTTGTCTTTATCAACCTCATCCTGGTAATACTGACTTGCTGGAGATACGATTTTATTAAAAGCCTATGGTTTTAAAACTTATCAGTTAATCTTTGTGTGTTTTAATAACGTAATGATTTCATATTTGTATATTTCCATGTATTATAAGTCGATTTCAAATGATTGACACAATTGTTTTGACTCATGGGTGTTTATGGAAACAATTCTGGTTCGTACAGTGTTTAGTTTGTATTTTTGTAGAAAAGAGTTTGAGAAAGAAAAACATCATGATTAGTTACGCTTGGAAGCAACGCGACAAAGACATCTCGAGCCTTCCGCGCAAGGTTTGCCTGTTTCTGATTGTTGTCTGGAGGCGTCGGGTAAAGTACAATCGAAATATTACTTACAAATTATAGTTTTTTCATTTTTGTGAACGACTATTATTTGAGAAATGTGATATACAACATGAATTTTTAAAATGATATATGAAATGAGAGCATTTTGATTTGCTATTTATCAAGTTCTTACGACCAGTTTTCAAATATTGCCAGGGAATAAAGTCAAGCACGCTCTAGTTCATGTCGTTTTCATTTTCCAAACGTTTTTGTTGCTTTGTTAAAGAATCATTTGGAAATCAAACTTAAAATCTATGACCAAAAGTTCCAAACTTCGTTTATATTATTTAGACGATTACCAGCAGCAACACTACCATAATAACAACCTAAAAATGTTTTAATTGTCTATTGAATTTTTGAAGGTTTGGCGATGAAACACTTCACTAAAGCAATAGGATATATACTGTAAATGCATAATATATACTGAAAATATATTATCTCTATGAGCGCGTATGTGAAAGGATTCACATGAATTGCTAATTGTTCAAATTTTTTGTTGCTCAGGCTTTTTAAATGATATTTACTACCCATGCTTATTATATTAACTTAACTACAGAATTTCGTGCCTTTAACCTGTTTATCCGAAAATTTGAGTTTTGTTCCAAAAAATGTTGAAAGAAAACAAAATATTGTTTCAGTTATGGAAAGGTCAGAAGCAAGTTCATGCATGTTTTTCTAATGAAACTTATTACCACTTGCATAAGTGGTAAACAACAACGTGTAACATTCAGCACAAGAATTCTTGCACAATCTAGCTTTTCAAACGTTCAAGGCAACCGCATTCAAAATATCTGCTCTGGAAATATTGCAGATTGCATCTGAACTTAAGAAACGCGGCTACAACGTATGGATTGACGTCCGCGGCATGCGAGGTGACATTGATGACGTCATGGCACAGGCTGTAAAGTGGTGTGACGTATTCCTCGCTTGCATCTCTGAGGCGTACGAGGCAAGCGACAATTGTAGAATCGAAATAAGCATGGCGAAAGACCGCAACAAGAAAATTTTTCTTTTGCAAGTTGAGCAAGATTTTCAACCCGATGGATGGTTACGTGAGTATTCCGAGAAAAATCAGATGTAACGATATTGTGCTTGCCAGGATCGTGGCAACAATTTAAAAATCAAGGGAAAGAAAACGAAACTTTCACACAGTTTCCGCATTAACCTGTAGCAAAAAAGTAACAATTGTTGTATTAAAAAGAAAAACAGAAAAGTTAGAGTTTTTTGAAAAATCTCTATACTACTATAGTCGTAAAGACTACTTGCAAACAAAGTGCAAAGCGACGTCAAACTGGAAATAACAATGTTCTGTAAAATTGCTGAGAGAAAACAAGAATTGAACGGAAACTGTTTGTAGCATTAAAACAGCAGTAATATGTTGGGAAATACAATGAATGATAAAAAGATACGAAAGAAGGATTCTGCAACAAAGGCTTGCCAGCACCGACACGTTATACACAGTGCCATGTAAGAAGTTTCTACCACAAACTATACAATAAAAAGGAACGAAAGAGACATACATAACATCATTGAAATGATCCTTTTCCAGGAGCCACTTTATGAATTTATGAATTTTTTCTCAGTAACAAAAGCATTCGGTTTTTTAATTAAAGCAAACTTGTTAAAAGTCCAAACAAATCCTCAAAGAATTTTCAATTTCTTAACAATGTGTTTGCAGAATGTACAAGACAAGCAAAAAATGACAGCGAAAGCACCAAAAAATACGCTTTACTAAACTTTATGTGCTACAAGCTTATTCTCAGTTAAAAACAAAATATTGTATGCTCTTTAATATAAACGCAGTAAGCTTTTGCCATGCTTTCTTGCAACAGATCTGATTCCAAAAATATATTAATACATTCGGCTGAAACTTACAGCAAAATTTTTTCCGAACAGTTTTTTAAACTTTTTGAGTCACAGATATTTCAAATATAAGGCATTTGCTTTAGAAAAAAAGGTAAAAAGCGGAAAAAAATGTTATTGATATTTCTTATCTGGTATTAAAAGCTAAGTGTCACACAACATGAACAAATCATTTAAGTCCGGCATGTTTATGGTGTATTCAGATGTGCACACTACCCGGAAATACATTTACGATTTCACAAAATGGAACAGAAAAACTAAAGTCAGTGAGCTCAGGGGTAGCAGAGAGTTCAACAAGAAACTGAATGAGCTTGTGAAGCACATCGAAAAAGGTACAAGTGTGGCAAATATTGAAAAAAAGTGAAGGTTTCTTAATGACAAATAAACTTAATGTGACGTATTCGACTTTAAAGTGATTTCAAAAATTTTTGCAATTGAAATAGAAAATTGGACTATCGGCATTGTTTCTAAATAAAAAACAATTTTCATGGTAACAATTGGCAAAGATTAGGTGCGAATATTTTGCATTTTCAGATATCCCCGTCCAAAAGAGCTTCGACAATTTTAATGCAGAGACGTCTTCTGATTCGGATGAAGATGAAGTATCAAGCAAACTGTTTTCTGAAATGGATTTAAACAAATGTTCTTCACTGCACTCTTGTCAAGAAACAGAAGGTTAAATTGATGAGCATTGGTTCAGTATAAACTTACTATTTCAAAGTATTTTTAAACTTTCCGAAAAAAACAGACAACATAGTTTTATTTGTGGACAGGTGTTATGCATAATTAATTTTGGCATAGCGTACATTTATTGGATCCATACGTTTCATTTTCTTTGTGTTTATCTTTGCTATGCCCTTTGTTTTTCTAAATTACTAAAAGCCTGCTTTCTATCAAAGCAGGCAGCATAACAACATATAAAACAAAACCCAATTTGCGAATGATTTTGCATTTCACGTGGCAACCATCACAATACGAAACATAAACTGATGGACGGAAGAACAACATTTTCACAGCAGAGTGGAAATGTTAACAAAAAGGATTGTTTGCAAATACCAAATTTTTGAAGAGTTGACTGAAATACACGTAAACATGGCAGCAAAATTAACAAGAACATTTGGATTTCCCAAGTCTCGAAGACAAATCATTTATTAAAACTGACATATTTGCCAAAGAAACTCTTGGAAGTTTAATTTCACAGTGAAATTGAATCTATTAAAAGTTCAATCATTTTTGGCTTTTAAACAAAGGTTTACGATAACACTTCACTTGTTTTAAGCAAAAGAGAAAGGTTAGTCGATATTTGGATGTTTTTTTGAATTACAATCAATTTCTACTTCTATCACTTCAATTACTTCAAACTAATTGATGTTAGTAGGTGGCTTGCCTTGTTTTGTACAAATTGATTGAATGCTGTGGTGCATTTCAGATTGCAAACGATCTGATGAAACGCCTCACTCCGCAACAGTTGGTCCCAAAAAACTTAGTGTCGTTTCAAGTGACATCGACGAAAAAGGTATCTGCATTCTGCAAAAGAAGGGATACACACATTTTACAGCAGAGCATGCGTTTCTGTCTACAGTACACACGAGTGTTGCAAGAACTTTGCAATCGATTCAGTTAACACGTAACAATTGTCCGATAGGTTTGAGAGAAAAAGATAAAATCGCTGTCATGTTTCTTTATTTAACAATTAATTCTCGGGCAGCAAAGTAGGGGAAAATATACTATTTCAGGAAATTTTGATAACATTTGAAAATGTAAACATTTAGGCGAATTTGTGACTGGATAGAATAAATTGAAACAAAGTCGCAGTTGAANCCGCAAGGCATTGTTACATTATTAAGTGTGAGNTATAGTTGTTTATATAAGGTTGAGTTCGCTTAATAAATCCACAGATGAATTCAGNCGCATTTTAAATTCAATTTTCTGTGGGATGGAGCATTTGATTTAAAAAATCGCCGGTTAAAAATGAGAAAACAGTTTTTAATGTCCAGTCGGTTGATAACTGCATTTCATTAATAATTTCCAATGATTTCTGTGAATACACTGCGCATACCTCGTCCACTCTGTCCCAAACTGATACGCAAAACATAGTATTTCCTTTCACGTATGGTGATTGCTGCACGACTGCACTTGCAGTAGACGCAATGCAAGGCCTTTNCTACGCAAATGTGTCCACAGCAACGCCCTCCGCGGTACCCCCCTGATATNGCAAACGTTTTTGTATAAATGGCGTTGCCGGTTTGTTCAACGTTATAATTTGGGCAGGTACTTTANCATGCCATGAAATGAACAAATTAATCAAGTCCATGCGTCGCGCATCGGTCGTCGCACGCGTGACCAACGACCACGATTGGGTTTTAGGCAGAAGAGCCAGTTCGAAACATTGGCGAGCCATACCTTGCGCCCGCTATGCACTTGAGGAAGCGAATGGGGTCAGCGCAGATTGCTTCTACTCTGGGATACTTGAAAGTCACGCGCAAACGTCAATCTTGCCATAAGGTAGATCAAGGGTCGGCAACCTTTCTCTAGTTGCGGGTCAAAACCAAACTCTGCAAAGTATGGCGGGCCGTACTAATTTTCCACCAACAATTCCATTCTCTTTGTTGTTTTTGATATGGATAAAACTTGGGAATTTATGGAATTTTATTCAGATTAACTCCTAATTCCTACAGTTCATAACGAAAGCCCAAAATACGATATACAGTACTTTTATAGCACAGAGCGGTTTCTCATAAATAGTTCCTCATACGTACAAAAAATATGTAACACAAGAAGTTGCAAGGAGGGCAGATTCATGAAATATAATACCACTAGGCGGGCCATGCAGTTTCTACAATTTGTAAAGGAGCTGCGGATGATTTTGCTTGGCGGGCTGGATCCGGTTCCCGGGGCGTAGGTTGCTGACTCACGAGCTAGATACTGGAAACTGGAACATCACTTCACTCTGAGAGAGAGCACGAACTGGTCGAGGAAGCCAAATAATATTCCCTGGATGTTATTGTCTTTTCTTCTACTAAGCGTCGTGCTTACAAAACTGTTGAGCTGGACCATGGGCAGAAATTCTTCCACTCCATTGTTCGAGAAAGTTTTTCCCAGGCTGAAGTGGGGATGCTTGTAAGCCCTTAGCTGGCACGTTGTGTTGATGAATGGACCCATCGATCCAAACAGAGTCGGATTTATCTATTGACTTAGTAGGCTTAAGCCTAGGGTCTCAAGATCCAAGGAGGCATACAGCAAACTGTGGTACGCATAGAGTAATTTATGGGTACAACATGAGTTCAGTAAATATTATTTAACTACATATGTCGTAACTATTCCTGAAATTTAGTTTTATTCGTCTAATCAGATTTCGTGTTGGCAACGAGACTTACTGACGAACTTAGAAAAGATCTAAATGTTTTATTTCAAGATAAGCTGTTTGAAGAACACAAAACATCTGGAGAAACATCAGCTTTTCAGTCGAATGATTTGAAAAAACAGCCAAGTATTTTTTACGCAGGTAAATACTGTTGTATTAAAAAACTTTGTGTAGGGCGTGAAACACCAAATACTTTTGGGATTTTTTCAGCATTCAGAAGAAAAGCTGAGGTTGGTTTGAAAAGATGAACTACTTGTCTTTTGCGTTACTTGTTTCGGGCTATGGGGTGGACGAGTAGCCAGTTAAAAAGATTGCGATGGTTTCATCTGTAAATGGCAATAGTTGTAAGTTTTGTGCAAATGGTTCCAATTAAAAGGTTTACTTATTTTAGAAAGCCTCAGCTAATGACCGAGGTGTTTCAGAGTCAAGAAACCTGTCCTAAAAACCTGTCATGCTTTCTTTGAGAGGTTAATTCCAGAAAAAATATATTTTAACGCCGCTAACATTTAAAAAATAAAACAATATCAGCTGATGAATTCGATTCGTTAACTTCTGCAGTTAAAATTTCATCTAACAGTTTTGAATGAAATAGAGATTTTGCATTAGTGAAGTTCTCCATTGAAAATTATATTTGGAGAACAACAAAATGTTTGATTGATTTTGAGCAAAATCTAGAACTCAAAACCGTAATTTGCATTTTGTGTTTCCAAGACTTTATCAGATTTCATTTTTTGCTTTACAACAATAGTTGAGATCGCAATCGCTGGTTTGTGTACGTGATCGCAATCGCTGGTGAAATCGCCGAGATCGCCGAGATCGCAATCGCTGGTGGATCTGTTGCAAAGAGTGGCGTATGAATGATAAGAAAAAACAGAAGAAAATAACTTGGCAGATGATTTTCCTTCTATTTTACATGATTAACACCCAAGGACTTCTTCACCTCCGTGCTCAAGTTTAAAAAAAATTGAATTTCGTTTCAGTAAACATTTTTTCTGCAAGAAGTCATGACACAGAGTTCTTGTTAGAAGCAGAACGTTTGCATGGGTCAAAGTTTATTTAAAAACGTCCAATGGTCAAATCATTCTTTAGGTAATTGAGATTGTTTGAAAGTAATGAGCGCAGCACTGTTGAGGTAAACTGAAGTGATCTTCACCTTCCATGCTGATCGTGGCCCTGTCATAAAAATGCTTTCAAAATATCAGCGATTTTGTTTCGAAAACTTGGAAAGAAATTTGGGATGTACGGCAACAAGCTGACTTTTGTCTGGAGGTGAGTAAAGCAGCCGTCTGCTTGCATTTTTATTGCAATTTAAAACAGGAAACATTTGATTTAAGGAAATGCACCTTTTCAAAAAACAAAAACTTTAGGTACGGGGAGGGTTTGGTAGTTTAGTGTCCGCCTTTCATCGATAGTTTGCTTGTCCGATACAAACCTACTGAGTTAATCGCCATGGAGTCCTTGGTCAAGGTCGTACACCTCAATCCCGGGAAGAGGCAAATGTCAGTATGCGCCATACTGAAAATTGTTGTCAGTTAAATTGAATTGAAAGCGTGTGAAGAAAAGAATGTGTTTAATTCAGACAACGCCTGTGATACAACAGAGGAGATTTCAGAAGAAATAGATGAGCAAATTGATTTCCCAGAGGATGTATTGACTGATGAGGACGGTGTTGCACATTTGAAACTTAACACAAGCATCATAATCAGTTACGCTCCAATGCAGAATGGAATAGATATTTCACATATTCCAGTGCAGGTAATAAACAACATGGCAAAATTTGTGTTTTTTTGTCTGCAGTTTTTTTCTGATACCTTTTGTTGCAGTTTGCGTTTAGCTTTGTGATCTACGACTCGCAACAGTGATTGATTTTTCATTTTCTATTTCTTTGCTATTTTTTCGCATGCCGGGAATCTTTTACAACATCCTAGGTTTTATTAGTCTAGACAACCTAGACATCCTAAAGAAATAATAAACGCGGTTGCATGAAGAAACAACCAAAGACCATTACATGAAAAAGACAAGAACAAAAACCATCCTTTCACAACCCCAGTCAAGCCTCTATATATTTTTGAGATAGTGTTTTGATGGCGCTGTATAACAACAGCGGTTTTGTAGCGTCAGGACTGAGTTGTTTTACAAGGTCTGGTAACATTGGACCCGGTTTTGACCAAAAAGACTGGCTAGTTCCCGCAGCACTTCCATACACAGTGCAGTGCGTCTGATAAGAAGGCTAAAGTACCAATTTAAAAAGATCTTGGCAAGACCAGGCCGAGAGTCGAACTGCAGACCTACCAGCACTGAAGTGGACACACCACCAGGCCACGGGCTGGTCGGGGGGGACGATATAATGCACGGCAGCGGCGGCGGCGGCACGACGAAGGTAACACAAGTGGTGACTGCACACTGATCACAACTGACATGGGGCAATAGACGCGCAGGTGTTCGTCTAACAACATGATTGGCAGCTTTCCTTTGTTACCTGAAATAGTTTCTGCCACGTGAAAGTAGTCAAAACGTGGTTAGGTCCTTTTAACGAGTTAGAGAAAATCAAGCCTAGTTTTAGATTTTCATAAAGCTAAATGATTTTTCTACACCCCTACTTCAAAAAATGACTAATACTTATAGTAGATACTTACTCACGTTTTGTTTTAGATAAAGTTGATAAACCATGTTTAGTTTCTGTTTTCGTTACACACGGTTCACAAGTCAAATAAGGGCCTCAGGAGCGATTCCACGAGTGTTTGCTGAATTTACTTGGTGGGGGAAAAGGGAGTGTTTTATGCTTCTTGCATCCGAGCTTTCAGATTGGTTTATTACGAGTGAAACGTTTCTGGAATTAGGTGACAGATTTATATTTTAATGCACGTGCATTTAATTCTCTAAATGAGGAAAAACGTCATCAACAATTAACCGTTGCAGAAATTGAGCCGTTTCACTTATGCGAAACACGTCAGAGATAGGTTCCGAAAAGATTTCAAAGATGAGTTAAAATTTCCAAAACAAGTTTCCCAAATAGGGTTTGTCGACTACATAACATGTTGTTGCATTGTACAAGCTGGCTTGGAGTTGACGTGTATTTTGAGCAGCTCAATTCCAACTCTCAAAAATTTTAACATCTCGTTGCTGCCATCTTCGTACGACTGTATGTAGGAGAAAGTTCAAACTAGTTTGAATGTTTAGATTGCAGAAATCCTTGGCGACGCAGGTTGCAGAGTAACAATCAAAAGCGAAAACGTTGAAAAAGACACTGGAACATGCGACTTCTTCCTTGCGTTTGTGTCTGACGGATATCTGAACAACGACGAATGCAAATCCCAGATCAGCAAAGCATTCCTTCTAAGAAAGAAAATCATCATTATTCAAGTTGTGGAAAACTTTGACCCATACGGAACTTGGCTTCGTAAGTATTAAGCTTCTACGGTAGCGTTTATCAAAAGGAATGCTACAATTGCTACACAGAAAACAAACTAAACAAAAACAAGGATAAAGATTTTGCAAACTTTTCCAGCAATGAAAAACTTTTCCAGCAATTAGAAATATGTCCATTAAATCTTCGCTAGTTCAAATACCTTCGCATATAACTTGCTGTTAATAAGCAAATAAAAAACATGCTTTTCTTAAGTGTACATCTGTTTTTGATTCTTGTTGAATTGATAGTTACGAACTGATCTGTTACAAGATCACGTGAGCGTTATTTAACATTTTGAAATACTTCTCCGACAAGTAGTGATCACAATAAATAGTGTCTTATAACATGAAAAAGTGTAAAATACTGCTTGTTTTTTAAATGTGCGCTGGTGGTGTGTTACTGCAAGGTCTTCAAACATCATAACGTGTTAAAATAAGGCTTTTGTCAAGGCGTTGGTATATTCTTTATAAGCCATCACCGAAGGTCAAATAGAGGATCTCAAGAGTGTGAGTTACAGTCTCAGAATCTGGACGATCGCTGCCCGGTATATATTCAAATAGATTCAGATTTTCAAAATCAGTTAAGAGTATGGACAGTGCAGCACAGCTGGTCTGTCAGGGATCTAATAGTAACGCATGAACTTGATATTTTATGCAAAAGTGTAGGGTAAGGTGTGGTACAGTCGACGCTTTGTTGCATTTTCAACCACTGCTACTTTATTTCAAGTCCAAACAAGATCAAAATTTGTCACACAATAAAGCAACTCTATATACACAATATCATGCCAAACATAAAAATAATGCCCTTCAGAAAAAGTTTACAGCCATTTTAAAAAGAGTGCTTTTTCTGTCGAATGCGCCCCATGCCTGGTGCATACTCGACTTGAGCATGGGATACACTTCCCCGGTCAATAAAAAGTCAGGTTACATGCATTGCATAATGTTCACGTGATACCCATGTAAAATAGGCACTTACTGACTGCCTCTCCACTTTCTTCACATTCTAATTACCCACTATCACTGCATGGCAAAACAAATTTTATGATTACCAAACATTAAATGAAACCAATGCAGTATGCTGAAAATCATTCTTTAACATACAAATATAATGTGCCTCTAAGCACATAATAAACCTAAAAATGCTCACAGACTATGATTATTCTGTACTGCATTTCAATATCACCTCTCAAGCTTTACCTTGTTTCGACTGACCTAGTGGCAATGTGTTTAGTGTGCCCTATTTTTTGGCAGATGTGCCCCATGCATATCTAAAAAATTAAATGAAGAAGTACCAACTCAACTTAAAAAGAATTTAAAATCTGGCATTATCAAATAATGTTGCACTGCCCTGACTACAACGTCACAAAAACTCAGAACGGAAGGTGTTGATTAACGTGGGCAAAACCCAAATCTAAATGCGATTTTATAAATTACTTTTGGGTAGCAAAAACACAACTTGCTCTGTAACCCGTAAAACAACGACTGCCTATCAACGAAAATTTCACTTTAGTACTACGACTGGTATGAGACCAAATCACCATGGAAACTTTGAAGTTCAACGTTTTCAACTTTTTGAATAAATCAAAAGAGACGACTGTGGCCCCAGTTCTACTGTGCCCCACCTTCCCTTACGTGTAGAATACAGACAAGAGTCAAAAAGATTTTTGACGCAAAAAATGCTGCATGAGACATTCATGGAGCGAATTTTTAGCAACATTACCCATGTTAATTTTTACTTGACCGTGGACATTCAGGATTTTACTGTGAGTTGAAATTTTTTTACAGCAAAATAATTAAACCACTAAAATCATTACTTTCCAATAAATGAGTGCTGCGTAAAGCTTTCATTTTTAGAGAAAGAAGATTTGACAATTGCTTTTGTTTTAAGATGCCCTGGTAGAAGGAAAAATCTGTTATGATTTGAGCAAGTGGAACACAGCATTAGCGCCAAACGTGAATGAAGAATCAGAAGAATTTTGGAAAGCAATTGAAGCGCTTCTAACAGAATTTTGAAAAAACAAAGAAAGTCACAAATTCTTGTTTTCAGAAGACAATATCCGAATTCTACTTTGAAAATAACTTTCCCGTGAAAAATTGTCGTTGTTTGTGAGAAAGTAAATTTATATGAAATTGCACGCGAAGTTAGAAGTTGCAGTTCGACAGTTACCACAACTTCAAAAACAATATTCTGAAAAATCGTATTTCTTCATGTTACCTATTGAGAAGTTTTTGTTTTATTTTATATTCAAGTTTTTTTTTGTAAAAATTCCGAATCGTTAGCTGATGACTGCAATATCCTTCATAACATTTTTTCGAAACCAGAGCAGCTTACAGGGCACATAGCGATTGTTGAAGTTTTGATCAACCAAAACATAATTTAAGAGAGAACTATACTGCGAACACTACACTGTATCTTTATCAAGCAGTAGGTTTTGCTTCTCACGTTCTCATGCTTTTAAGAATTCATAAATGATTATCAAGCAAGGTAAACACGATGGAAATCATACGTCAATCTTTTCTTCTGATAGCATGGAGTCCACTGGTTAGTTCGTTCGCTTCAGTGCTGGTAAGTCTCCTGTCAGACTCTAGGTCAGGTCATACCAAGACCTTGTATATTGAACTTGAAGCTGCAGGAAACCTNTCAAGTCCGTTCGGACATATGACATGCAACTCTCTGTAAAGATCGGTCTTCTTGATCTGCCTTGCTATCGGAACAGCTTCCTGCGAGGGCAGAGTNCACGCCGCTAAATCACAGACAAACTTTGCAGCACTTCACGCAAATTTCTGCCTTGGCGTTGTTGTGTGTGATCTTGCCACTGTTCGTATGTTCTTATGTATGTGCACTTGATTGCGTGACAGGCATTGGCTGATGATAGTGTTGCGATTGGAAATCCCGAGCAGCATGCGCAAAGCTTCGCACTGTGGCAGCAAGCAACAATAGAGTTCACATGCCATGATCACTCTATTATTGCTTGTTCGCGCCACAT
>JGI24158J21664_10005762_pt1 | contig 16235 bp, 9 predicted proteins | sample Ectturendosymbi3_FD_21664 | JGI IMG/M metagenome (IMG submission 21664)
GTTAGTTTCAGGGCAAGTTGTCTATTTTTAGGGCAAATTGTTAGTTTCAGGGCAAATTTTTTCCGCCCCCCCAGTAAAATGCCTTCCCGTACGCCTATGTCACTTAGAACAATGGTTCTCAAACTTTCATGAGACGTAGCGCCCTTCAAAAGACTCTCAACGCTTGTGACCCACTGCTCATCAATAAAAATACCTAGATTTAGCCTCGGCCTCTGCACGTGGCCCCCAAGGGGGACGAGGGACCCGTTTGAGAAACCCTGACACAGAAACAGGAGCTGCAAAAGTCTGGGATCTCGTCCAAAGCTATCAATAAAACCTTGCTACGCAAACCGGACAATTGAGCAGATTGTATGTTGACACGACTACGGACAAACTTACTACAATTAGAACGCCACGCAGGTTTTTGCAAAATTGACCAGATGAATTATGAAACTTGCCGCAGCAAATATAGCTTTGCACTCAGTATTCACTCAGATGTCAGAACCAAACCTTAACGATTAAGACGTATTCCCACAAGCCTGCATAGCCGTATTCTACTGTAACAATCCACGTAATTTTATACTGCATGAACAGAATCCTGCATAAGTGTAGTTTGAAACTCAGGCACATTGGTCACACTCCCCTAATAATGGATTTTTCAAACTTATGGAAGCATTGCTAGTATAGACTCACTCATTCTTCTTTTCACGAAGTGTGGATGTACGTTGCTTAGCGCTATCAGCATGTCACTGTATCGCTGCATTATCTGCCAAGATGTCTGCGTTCAACAGTCTCATGCAACAAAACACCTGCCAACGTAATATAAAGTGAACCTTTGCAGATTTGTTGCCATGTTATTGTTACGCAATAAAGACCAACAGTAGAAAAATCCGCTCGCGACTGACGCAACCCGCCTCTGCAGACAGAGGGGACATGAGTAAACTGCAAGATGACACTACAACTGTGAAACTGACTCTTGTGCAGTGTGAGTTTCATACGGGCAAAAAAAACTGTCATTGCAAGAATCAAATCAATCAATCGGAATTAAGATGCCGACTTCTGTTTTTTCCAGAAATAGGTGTTTCATAATCCCAATTTCTAGGCGGGGTGGAAATGCCCGTTTTGCCCCCTGTGCCCTGCGGACGCCAATGCGATCATTGACTATTTTATATCAGGTTTCATAAACAAGGCCAGCTCGTCTAATAAAACGAAGAAGCGTTTGTGACTAATTGTTAGCATAAGTTAATTTTTAGCATCTTTAGCGAATAATGTGCAGTACAAAAATATTTTTTGCGACGATTTTCAATGAAATCAAATTTCATGTCAACACTTCTTTAGGTCTGGTGGGGGGGATGCATCCCCCCCTGTGTCCGCGCCTGTGTGTATGGTCTGCGTTCTTGAAACAAATCTTTGTTTTGCTATCTAAGAATCAGCCACCTAATCAAGCGCTCAAAGTACTGCAAACGATGCATGTCCTTTAAAAGTGGGTTGGGTTATTGCAAGGTTATTCATGCACAGATTTAGTCCAAGAACACTTTCGGGGTTAGGCCTTCATGCTCGGGAATACCCCCATGTCGACAGGCCCGATTGATTGCATCAGCATCGCTTATATTTCATGCGGACAACTGCTCTCGTTTTCCAGCCCAGTATTGCTCCGAGTAAAACTACAACGTACAGCGTTGATTCGTTTCCTGCTGTAGCAACTTAGTTTCACTCTGTTTCTTTGGTTGGAAGGTTGTACAGGTTGTCAGCAGGATACATTTCTGTAAAATTCACTACGAGTACTCTAAACATACGTTCCCAAAAAGCGATTCATTTTTTGAAAAATTAAAGATTTGACCGGGTGGCAAACAGAGCAGAATACTTTTTTGCCCTTTCAGAAATTTCATGGCCCATGATGGTTTGTGCCATTTTGTGGCCTGACGAACGGTCAAGTTCCCGGAGAACTTCGGTAAAAAGACTGTTTCCCTTCGCTCTTTTGCGAACGGGACGTTTTTGGATAATAGATACTAGGTGCGCGGTAGCGTCTAACTCCACCGGTCTCACCTGGTTGTGATTTAAGCGTTGCCATGAATACAAACCAAAATTTTGCAAATAACCTATGAAAACTTCGTACAGGGACACTGCTTATCGGCAACTATTTTAATGAGTAATCAGTTGCTCTAGATTTACACGAAGTTGGAATTTTCACTAGATTAGCCGGTTTCAAAACTGAAGTGCCCTTGTCGCAGAGCAACCATCACAGTCGCGGACGCGATATATTGACTATATTGACACTTAATAGCTCATCTATCAGTGCAAGTCAACAAGGGATACAGTCGAAACATGATCGTACTACCGCCTTAGGCTGTCGGAGAACTGTTACAGAATCGATGTTTGCGCTTCCCCCCTTTGAACTTTAAACACAAGTTATTAATGGGCTAAGATCGAGACCTGCATGGTACTGATAGCGCAGCGGGTCAAAACTGGTTTTTGTCATTATTTTGTTTCCGCTCGTTTCGATATGCTAGGCTCAGTCATGTTTTTATAACGGACTAAGGCGCTCCTACAAGGATTAAGTGCATTTTTTGTCACTTTAGCGATTTATGATAACGAGCCTGGGTTACGCTAAGTGGACGAAATCTGTGGCAAACTGTAAGTTTCGAAACTTTATGCCGTGCAAGCTCTGGAATTTGGATATCCCTGACTGTTGATAGATGCATGGGTTGGAAAAGTGTTACAATCAATGAAGATGTTAACCAGTGACTTTTTCCAAAAAATGTAGTAAAAAACCTCACGAAATATAATGATAAGTTGCAGCTTGCAAGCTAAGCATGCGGATACAAATAACGTGTCGCACCTCAGTTAACACGGATCATCTGCTGCTATTGTATGATTTCTGAAATCGAAAGCTCTTGGCAATTTTCACACAGCAGCCACTGAAGATTTACCGAAAAATGTTTGGTTACGCCGCGAATTCGGGTAGGAACCGTGAAAGTCACCTCCACCCACAAGTATTTCTCTTTGCTTTCTATACACTGCACAAACAATCGTCCGCCAGCAATTTACGCCCTGGCATTTTAATTTGAATGTCCTATTTCAAGTTCTAAAGATATACTGGATTACATCCCGCACATAAACTGTTTTTGCACGTGTAACTAAACTGCTTTTCTATGCCTAATTCTTTTTGACCATGTGATCATAATGATAATTTAATTTGCGCGTAATTTAGAACAGGGGTCTACAAAATACAGGCCGCTGGCTAAATCCGACCCGCGAAGCCATTTCATCAGGCCGCAAAGACATTTTGTCAATAAGGGAAAAATAATATATAGAGAAAATTTTGTTTATTTGGCAGAATGTAACGTAATCCCGAATAAATAACATTGCGTAAGATGTCCGGCCCTCGAACTGTTGTGAAACAGCTTATGTGACCCTCTGGCAAAAATGTTTGGAGACCTCTGATTTATAACATTGGAGTTCTTTACCCATCCCGTGTTACTGACGCCCAAGACGCCGTACTCGCGCCGGACGCGTCGACGTGGAGGGCTGGGCTAGAAAGGGTGTTGTTTTTACAGCTTGAAAAAGTGGCAGCAAAATGAAGTTTTCCGAATATTGTGCGTGATGAGTTCTTCATGTGCCCTCAGCAATTCCTAAGGCAACCAAAAGTCAATAAAGTCAAAATTTTTCTGCCGTTTTCAAAGTTTATGAAACGTCCACAAACCAAATTGCACGCTGATACCGAACGACTCCAACGCTATTAGGTCAAAAAAGTCAAAATTTTTCGTTAGGTCATAACTTTCTTGCAGCAGAGATTTTCTCTTTATTGACATTTTATGAAAACTACAACAACACGTATAGATATGCTTTTGCTAGTTTGGTTGCAATTCTGAAATATAATGATTTTTTCCGATTTCCGATATAATAATGTTGTTTTGCCCATACTGGACGATTGGATATTAAGTAGGCAAGGCGTAGTAAGGCAAGAAACGTGGTCTTATATCACTTGCTGTTGTAAATGCTCAATCCATTATGCATATAGAAACTGTAAAGACGATAATGTGAAACAGTACTTGATGTTGAAGTATAACAATACAGAATCTTCTCAGTGACTTCAGGATATTTCTCTTGTGCTTTCGGATTGATTTTCGTCCATGTTTTTTTATCTCCAGTTTCGTTGGGTCTTTCATACTTTCATTTTTGTTCATTTCAACATAATAGAGATTTTTAACTTACCGGTTTGATTTCCTATATATGTTTGGCATTCCCCATTTCAGTTGCAAATGCAGGAAATTGATAGGTAAAAATAAATTCAAAATTTGTAAATTGTAAAGTTAAAATTTTTGATTTTTATGTCAAAAAATTGGTTGTCCTGGTAATTACAGTATATTCGCCCAGATTTATTTGCAGCAGAATGGCTTTTCGTATTCAATAATAGAGTTTATAGTGTCTAAAGATTTATATGGGGCAGTGGTCCCCAACCTGGGGTCCACGAACCCTTGAGAGTCCAGGAAATCAGCATAATTTAGGAAAAAACAGAAACGGCAAAAATTGGTTGCCTGTTATTGAGTTTTCCTTTGTTCGGGAGTTGCCGCCAATCTACTACTGATTGCAACATAACATTGCGACTTTCTGCAAATTTCCTTCCAAGAGTCTCGCGATGAGAAGTGTGATACATCATCGCTTGTACAGTATGTTGATTGAAGTTAGCCATTTCCCATGCTTCGCAGAGATGCCATCTGACATGCATTGCTGCCAAGTTCAAGTAAATTAGCAAACTTAAAAGTCGAATAACAGGAATATTTTTGGTCTGGCACTTGCCATAAGTTTCTCCAGATATCGCAATTGAATTTTATGTGCTGCACTTACAGGAAAGCACATGTTTGGTCACCAGTCAGTACAGGGTAACCAAAGATCTACAAACAGACCCCGCTAGCAAAATTCACGTGACAATCTCGCCTCAGTTTTAAAATATGGCTTATTATCTGTTGATGTTGCAAGAGATGGTAATTAAGATGTGAAAGTTCTAACTGTGCGTTTTTCAGGCAGTTTTAGATGTGTTTGGTTAGAGGAAATAAGTTTTGGCAGAAAGCTGTCCTAAATGGCAGAATCTGAAGAACATCCTGGCGGAGATGCTCTTTCTGCACTTCGCAACTCTGGTGCTTAGTCGTCACATGTGTGGGAACGTTTCCAAGCATGCCACACTTCTTCAGGATTTCAGGTTCATAGGGTGTAGTTTGAGGCTACAGTTCCTATTGTTTTTTATGTTTATGTTGACTTCAGTGACAGATGATGACCTCAAGGCGAGAAATGTATTCTGTGCAATGTTATTGCTTCTTGCGCTCTAACTTTTTATTTCATATTAGGCAATGAGCTGTGACCACATTTTCTCCCTGTGTCAATTGTAACGTTTCATGCAGTGAAAGACGGAATCTGTTCTTTGAGTTTCTTGAATATCAAGTTGCAGCGGTCAGATTTCGACGAGATATTTTCTACAGTGCTCGCCGACCATTTTCAGCGTGCGACACACTCTTACTGACAATTTTTGTGGGGCTTACTCTGAGATACTGCAGTAAAACGAAAACGAAAAAATTGAGATATGAAAAAGAAACAAAATATTCGCAACACATGCAATTTACTGGGAAACTTGAGCTTGCTTATTAGATATGATAAGATCAAGTCGAAGCTTGACAAGAGGAAAACTCACACGCAACGTAGCATTCAAAGTATCAGTTGTTAAACTGAAATTCTAGTCCTATTCACAATGACCAGCCACAAAAAATGCAAAGAGCAGAGTTTGTGCGACCGCACCTTCATTGTTAACGCGACAAAACGCGTAACTGCTGACGCAACAATGGACGGATTTCTGGCTCCCATTCCTCGATCTAATTTATAGAAAATTGACTAAATTTCAAGAAACTTTTCAGTTAAGTGTCATAAAATTGTATCATTAGATTTTGAAATGCTTTGCGACCCACCTGAAAGAACTTCGTGACTCACTGGTTGGGAAGCGCTACTTTTGTAGACCTTAATTACTAGGGTCAGATTGTATCAGGCACTTTTCCGTTATCACTATCAAAGCAAGCAATTAGCGCTCTGGTTCCATTTGCAACTACCTACTTTTGCGAGGCAGGATTCTTAGCTACTGTGATTAGAAAAACGAAACGCCAAAATCGTTTTTAGACGTTAAAGGTGATGTGCGTGTGGTCTTGTCCAAAGTCCAAACATATTTCAGTCATTGGGTTAAAAAAACAACAACCCTCTCAGTGAAATTGTTTGCTTTTGTCTCATTATTTGTTTTCAATAATGTACCGATACCCGTATGAAGAATTTGGCTCCTGGCATTTCTTGTATGTACAATATTTTGCTTTTTGTTTGAGCGCCTTTTCAAGTTAAGTAGATGAAAAATTTTCATTTGCACTAAAATTCTTATACTGAGTGTAAATCTGCTAAAAATTTTCACACACTACTGTTAGACGTTCACAGTAAAGTCTGCGGTCTTGATAATTCTTTGAATAGGGGTCCGTGACTACCGATGGTTTGAGAACCACTGCGGTTTAGGATGACGAAAATGGCAGAAAGAAAGAGATGCAGCATTTCTAGTGAAAACAGAAAGTTTCAGACCGTAACAAAATACATTATTCTTCGTCAAAATCGAGGCCAAGGGCAGCTTCTTTAAATTTTGAATGAAATTGTTCCTATAATGAAAGAGTGTGAATTACGTCGGCTTTACGAAACCAAACAACAACTTTTTACGTCCTATTACCTTGGTGCCAAGCTAGAAGAAAAGGGTATAAAAGTCACATGCCGCTTGTTATCTCAGCAACAGTATAATGATTATTATCAGCCGTTCCCAAACTTTTTTGAGCGTGACCCAAATCTTAATTTGCTGAAGGCGTCGCAACCCATGCCCCAAACAACATATGATAAAAATTATCATTTTATGGATGATTTTTAGCAGTAAGTTGCCAAGTCCTTTTTCACTGTCAGCAATCAACTCTTTTCTCAATATCTTCGCTACAGACAGACAAAGACAAGCAGTGGTAACGTTGAAAATATACAACCCAGGTTTAGATCGCCTCGGCGCGACCCATTTTTTGACCCTTTGCGACCCATGTTTGGGTCGTGACCCATACTTTGGGAACCACTGGTATAATGTCATTGCTTAGAAATCACGAGGAATTTCTGCAATAGCCAGTTGCGCAGCAGCTCAACCAGTTAAATTGCAAAGAGAAGCGATTCTCAGCTGGCAACTTCTAAGCTCTGCCTCACTGAAGTTGTGTAAAAGATTTGCGCATAAAAAATACAACAGATCAACAGCGTTGTTGCATTTCCAGAAGTGAAGGTGGACGACGAAGCGAAGAGTTGCCACATAACGTAAAACATCAAGTGTCGTTTAACGCTTTCGCTTTTACCACGTCTGACGAGAACGCTGGCCATACGAATGTCGCCCACTGGTTTGTATTTTGCGCTAAGTTGATTATAAACGTTGCGTCATCGAAGAATTGCTTGACGTTGGGAACCCACAGATAAAATTCACCTGCGTTTGATAGATTTTCACGAGAACGTAAGTTGGTGTGCCTTATGTTCAGTACTTGGCATATTTTCTTGCATGTGGTTCTCAGTAAAATTTGGAACTGCTCTACGGTGTGATACGAAAAGAGTTCTAAGAAAGCCTGTTGCATCAGCGTGCACGAAAAATGAAGTGTGCAGAACAAGAACTATCAGTGCCGAACTTCTGTCTCTCTTGGCGACGCAATCTTCCACTTCTCTTAGTAAGAACTTGTTTATGGAAGCAATGGAGAGAGGGCTACTGGGAAAGATTCTTGCGTTTGCGGACTACTCGGATAAAGCTGCTGATTAACGCGGGGACGAACTTGGTGATCGAACGCACAAAAAAGGCAAGGAAGATTTGTAATATCAAACAAAACAACGATCGAAAAAAAATCAGAAACTAAAATTTGAATCATATTGCAGTGCAACCGCCCACGTGTCGCGATGGGAAATGACGCTCTGTGGACCGCGATCACGCGTCCTAGACACTTGTGACGTGCATAAGCGCGGTGGCCCCGGAGGCAAAAACAATTTTGACTCTCTCGTTTCCAGAGGATATATTGCTTCATTATTATGTAACATTAAGCTCTGTGCGGCGGGCAGGTGTAACAGCATACCGTAATATTGTCGGCCGTTTCGTTTACGAAATGGCCCGTTAATGAACACCCATCCCAGCAGAACTCAGGGTCAACTGCTTATTGTGCGAAAATTATAGTTTCTGGAATGAAAAATTGCCTAGTAAAGAGATTAGACCCACGAAAAACGAAAACGCTCCTGGATGTTTCAGCTTATGCTTTAAGCTGCCGTGTAAGAAAGAAAAAAAGATAAACGAACAGTACAAACTTGAAAAACGTGGCAATTGAGCATTTGTACTGCTACAGTGGTACAGTGTGTTTCTCTATGCAATGCCGCATTTGGCTTTGAATATACTTAGTAGTGAATTTATATGTTTTGCTTTGTTTTTCTTTTCATCATACTTTTACTGAATTTCCACTGCTGCTCCCCTATCCAGTTTCACACTTTAAACGTTTTCTTGTCTCTTCTGTCTTTATTGTTTCTTGCAACTGAAAGTATTTCAGTATAAGATAAAATTAACTTCAAATTTAAAACAAGATTTTTCAAGTGTCAATGTTTCGAAATAAGTAGAAGCAGACGGACAAGTTGGATATTCAGATGTTCTTATACCTAAAATAAGACTGGAAGAGAAATGACCGTTCACGTGTAAAATGCCGAAGCAAGACTGCACCATAAATAGAACAACTTGTCTCCAGTGCAGTGTAAAATTTAAGCCATTCGTGCCACCATCTGCCTCTGAAGCTTGCAGTTCTTTCCAATTAATCCGCAGTGAATTCAGACTAACTAACTTTTTTCAGAAATGCAAATTGGTTTATTGATCAACATTTCAAAATAATTCTTGACGACGTTCGAAGAATCACTTGTCACATAAAGGTTGTTAGGCTTACTCACGCATTTTTTTTATACAAACCATGAAACAACAGAAACATAACAAAAAGAACAAAACACCGAAATGCATAAACGTTATTTAAATATTAATAACAAATAAAATGAGAAAAACACAAACAATCGAGAAAGACCGGTTGCATCTTGTCTGTGCCCAACATTCAGTAAAGCAAGGTCCTGTGCCCAACATAAGGCCCGCAGTGAAGCGAGGGATTCCATAGCAGTTACTTGCCATGAACCATTAATCGTTCGCCGATTTTTACACCCAAACCCAATCTTTTCCATCGTTGCTCGTTTTTAGTACTTTCAACAACAACCTGATAAATTACAAATGTACCAAGTGTGTCGCTGAACACCTGCTACCACGGAAGCTGCCATCCATACGGTGATAGGTGCATGATACATAATCAACGCCAAGCACTGGGTAGAAGTTGTGGTAGCGTGCATTGTACAAGGACGTTTGCGCGTGGCAAAGGTTTAAGTGGCATCTACACGAGTGCAACAGGTGCTTCACGGTCAATTTCTTAAGTGGAGGTTTCCCATATGCTGATGAAAACCGCGGCAACTAACCGTACGCTTAGTTGCAAATATTTGATGATATGGTGCAGGATGAATTCTACTGCCCTGATTAACAGTTGAGACATCTGCCAAATCACGAAAAAATTCGATGTTTTATTTTCTGACATAGACAGAATATTGCGAATATGCGTTAATAGAGTGGATTTCGAAATGAACAGTCTCTCTCATTTTAGATTTTATGGTGTTCTCAACATCGCTTCGCAAATTAGTATAAACTCTATTTCAAACCATTGATGCAAGGTGGTAGATTTTGCAAAGTTTCATAATTTTCGTAGGCACGATTGAGACAACTTAAAATTTCCCGGCTTGACGGTGATGCCTCCTCTACCGCATCATTTCAGCTTTTCGTGGAAGAACGAAAAAAGCCAAATCCTGAATGAAAGGTCTGAACAAAACAAAGTTGATCGTTTCGGAAACAACCATTTTCGTCCTCAGAAGAATTCACGAATGAGGCACTTCGTTCAAATTATCGATGTTTGCGTTTTTGCTTCAACAAAAGTATTAAGACCATCAAATTTTATTATATAAATGGAGTGGGGGGAAAGCGAGTAGTCGCCACAAGATGCTTGACTCAAAATCATACGTCGATTTCGTGCAGAAAGGTTTCGTGCACATTGCCACAGTACGTTCTTGGTAAGCAAAGGTAAACAATGCAACGTCTTTCTGAGCCTCTGTTTTGTTCGCTCTTGCGTACATTTGGAGCCTCTACTACATCGAGGTTCACAACCTGTGGTACGCGTAGGTCTTCCAGGTGGTACGCGAGTAACTTCAATTTTTTCACAAAAACTGGGATTCACCGCTTTCTAGTTTACGTATCGGGCTTCGTTTCTTAATGAATAAATTTTCCTGTAGCCTGCTGTTCCTATTGTATCGTAACATTGTGACTGTCGATGCGCTGGTAGCAAATTTACGCCACGCATCGACCAACTGGTAGAAGATAAACAAAGACAAAAATCTCATTAAATTTAGTTGTGGTTTTTTATTGTTATTTTAATGTATATTATTCTTTTGAATAAAACAAAACTCGATCAAATTAGTTGTTCTAGAAAAAGTGGTAGGCGTTGCTAATACGGGGTGCCCAAGAGGTACGAGATCGTAAAAAGGTTGGGAACCCCTGCTCTACTATTCTGTGTGAAAACTCTTTCTCTGTTCGAATGTTTTTACCGACGACGCGCGAATAATCAACATCTCTCGCGAGGCTCAATTTGTACGGTAGGCTTTTGAACGAGATAGAACAAAAAATCTGAGAGATGAGTGGAAGGATCTAGTTGCTGAAACAAACAATTGGTTGCTACCACTAGAAGACTGCATCTGTTTGAGGATTCAAACAAAACATCACTTAATTGTTGATTTTTATGGGATTGTTTACGTTTTTCAAACATTTCTTTCATAACGTGTACATATTTCTCAACTGCTTGATGAATGTCAATAGTTTGCAAGATTACAATTCCAGCAAAGAGAAGAATATTAATGTTAGATCTCCATACAACAACCAGGAGAGGAAAAAATATTGTGCATTTGAATTGCAAAAGCAGAATCATATCACTGTAATTGCTCTCGAAATGTGCTCAAAATACAACGCCATATTGAAAAGATAAAAAAGGACCACCCACCTCAAATCTGTCTGGCAGCTTGCTTCACTCAGCTAGATGTTAAGCTGAATTTATGGTTACCGTTAATCTGCAGTGGAATTCGTCTGCGTATGAGACAACTTCAATAACGTGATGTAAAGGTAGGCGACAACGGGTGAAAAGGTTTCTGAGTCCAGTTCGCTTAGTTTGAAATTTTTCGCATGCCTTAAAAATGTTTTAGCCACGCAAAACACACATTGATGTTGATTAATCATGCTCCCTGCCGCGGTCTCCTGCAAATGCATCTTGAGTGAATAGCCTACACGAACTTCGTCAGAGCGCATTGGTCATCATAAACAAAACTGGTGATTGACGATGCCAGCACGGGGGCGAAGGAAACTGTACGAATGTTTTGAGACTTCGCCGCTAAATGACGCAAATTGTGTTTGTGGACTGCTGCAAATTATCCACTTATCAAGGTAAGCTCATCAGCCCCCTGTTCTTTGAATACTTTATTTTTGCTTTGAAAACGAGAACGAAGAATGTGGGTTACTAATGCGCTTGCGGAGAATGTAACACAGCAACCAAGACTCATGTGGCGGCATTAGTGCTGGAGTTGGCAAACTAGAGAAAAATTAGGAACGCGTAATCAGTGCTGTTTGCGACAAATTGCTATGCGCTTTGTTGTTCGCGCTAAGTTGGGAATGCTATGTTAATAGTGATTTTGATTGGAAATAAGAAGGGGCTTTCGATTAGCTGCTCACAGAAAAAAGTGCCGATCTTTTGTCAAAAACATGGTGGTACATTGGCAATGAAACAGAAAGTTTAATAACAAAAACAAAAGATATGAGCTTCTACCTTTGTCACATAGAGGATGCAACAAATCCTGAAGCGTCAGAGTTAAACGGCAGCAAACGCTTGTTTGGATCCATGCAGATAGAAAGTTCGAAGATATGCAAGGTTTCAAAACACCTATCAAGAACAATACGGACTGACTACTTATAAAAAAAATTTAACGCGAATGTACATTAAGTTCCTTTAATGGGCGCGACGATGAAAGTCGCCTGACATGTTTATCCAGTGCGTACGCCAACACACTCATCCGAGCGAACGTGAGGTCCACCAGCTTTCATTGCACCATGCGCCAAGTAAGAAGTCCGCGGCACAGGCCGATAAGATCCTGACACGGTCTAAGTCGAACCTACCAGCACCAAAACGAACGTACCACCACTAGAGGCCACGAGAGGTCTAGTACTAACTTTATCAGAGGTAGTCAGCTTATATGCGTTATTTTCAATTTAGTTATCCCACCCAATGCATTGAAAAGACGATATGGTTAAAGAAGTCGGGAAAGATTGGGTCAGGTACACTGAATCAAAGTTGTTGTAGTTTTGTTAAATGGTGCAATTCACTTGTAAAGACCATCAGATCACACCAAAGAACCCCTGGTAAACCTTCTACCGTATTTTCTTGGTTAAGTTGGATAACTTTTGTCCCTATTTTTCCAATTTTGGTTTTTACCTTGCTGTGTGTTTTTAACGATTTTATTGGCTGCACAAGTTTGCCTCTTGATTTTTAGAGCATTCTATGATTGAAGTGCGTTTCCACATCATCCTTTGACTTTTAGAAAAGAATTTTGAACTGAAGAGTTGTTTTGTCTGCTTATTCTAAGAGATGTAACTTTGCGTTCAAATAAATGTTTCAGATGACACTTGTACGAAAGGCAAGAAGCACACAGAGAGTCGATCATCTGGACTTTTCGATCAGCAGAAGGCGGAATAAGCTGTTGGAGATGCAAGAAGATGGCGTCATTGGCCAGTTCTTGAGCGCGAAAGTCAACTTGTTGCCAGTGGGGCAATCTAACAGGACCTTCATAAAAATCGAGTGAGTTGACTGTTATGTCGCTGCAAAGATCTTTGCGGTATGTGTGGGCATCAGCGTGCGATTCAGTTTTCAAACAAGTGTACTGCAATGAAAACATGTTTCTCAAGAATCCGTTCTAATTATCGTATAGTTATGCGAACTCGATAGCGGCCGAACAGTTAAAGACCACCCACCCAATTTAGTATTCAGGTTATACTGAATCGCATTGTAGGCTTTCGACAAAAATTTTATTTTTTTGAGGAAATCCTTGCGATTTATTGTGGTGTTGACTCTGAAGACAAATGCTGCAAGCAGGAAGTTCCAGGGATTTCTTCTTCTTTCTCATGCACAGGGTTGAGGGGCGATGACTGTCTGCGGTTACATCTAGTACAAAGATTCGCGTAGATATTCAATCAGATCTTTGTTGGAGACGCTGGTGCTGCTTTATGGAGCAGCCCGTGCAGTTCAATGGTTGAAGATGTGACTGGCAGTTCATGTATCTCCACACACGCAGTTAATTTTTGTCTTCTGTCAGTCTCATTCTGTGAAAGTGAACTTAAAACCGGCGGTGTCCTGCAGGGTTGCAGAGTCGGAGGTAAAATATCTGACTCCAACTCCAACCTGTCCAAAATTTCCGGCTCCCGACTCCGGCCTTGCCAAAATTTCCTACTCCGACTCGTTAACATAAAGGGAACGAAATTTGACTGTGATAATCGATGGAAATCGTGTTGCACAGCAAGATATCTCTGTTTCAACAAAAGTTTCAAAAGAAATTGTACCATTTCAACAGGAATTCCCAATTTAGGAGTGTGATGTAAAAATGAACCATTAGCATATCCGGAGTCGGACAAAAAATCCGAATCCGACTCCCAGTGTTGTTTGGAATCTGACACCGACTCCTTATGACTCCGACTTCGACTCCGGCTCCGACTCCGCAACCCTGGTGTCCAGGAAGCAGTCGGTTGTGTTTTGACCCATGCTGAAGCTTGAAAACTATGGCTTCAGAGAGTCTGAAACTAGATAGGTGTAAAAGCTTCCTTGCCATCTCTCTAATTATTTGAACACTTGTCAAAAATTCAAGCAATTTATTCTATTCACCGATATAAATAATGACAAAGGACAAACACTGCACTATAACTAGTAACCTAATGGTCAATTTAGGATAACCAACTATTTCTGGTGACAGTAAATGCCCCGCTTCTTTTTATTTTATAGAGAGACAATAATCCACTGCATGAGACACAATGAACAATTAAAATATTATGAGAGTGGTTAAGATTTCATCATGATAATTTCACAAAATATGTCACCAGTATCCTAGAATAACCTGATTATTAATCGTTTTTCTGACATCAATATCTGCCTACAAAAACTGTAACTGGTTTCTGTTTGAAAACGTTAGCCGACAGTGGCATGACAGCCCACCTGAAAGTTCTGGGTGGAAAAACCCTTCTGAGGATATAATGTGTAAAAGCCCATCCAAATTTGCTGTGAAGTGAAGTACAGCAGCGAAATATATTGCTATTTATACCGTTCTACAATGGTGCTGGCGAAATATGATTGGTTGGTACAAAACAAAGAAAACATATGCATCACAACAACCATTTCGCATAAACAGATATGGTCAAACATGCCAAGCACGTAACGGTCACGTGCTTACATTACGTCAGCAGGTGTCGTCATTTCGTTTGAAGACAGCTCGTTTCAAGACATCACGCTAGAAGGCAGTCAGTGCGCGTTTAACATGCAACTGTCATGTGGAAAGCTATTTTGTTCTGTCTAATAGTCGCGCGATAGCGTGACAGTCCTTAACGGTAATGCATCAATGGTTTAAAGTTTCAAATCTGCGATGCGTTATTGTCGCTGTGATTATTCACGCATTACATTAACTAGTTTCAATAGACTGGCTAGCAATAGTTTTCACCAGTAATTCGCATTGATGCATGACACTACCAGTTGGCAACTTTGATGCATTTTTGTAAACCTTCCAGCACCTTTTTGTCATTTGCTAACCAGTTTGATTAACTGTCAATAATTTAAACATTCCCTGCCATCGAATGTCCATTCTGATAATGCTTTCCACTTGGGTACCTTTTGCATTTTCCACCATTCGAGGAGGTTAAGTGGCTCATTGTTTCTTGTGTTAGTCATTTGCAAAAGTATAGGAACACTCAAACCACAATAACATATTGCAGCTAAGATGGAACTATTGCATCATTCACTTGTTCAAATTTCGTTATTTCATCATAGAAACATATTATTACATGAAGGTCAATCCCGGAAGTAGTTAAAGTGACTGATTTATGTCTGCAGTCAGTAGTATGTCAAAGTAATGCATGGTTGAAGTGTTTTTCAAACCTTTCTAAAAGAAGTGAAAGCGGGCGAAAACACTTTATTATTGGCTGTTGAGTGCGCACAAATAGTGGCTTTGCATATGGTAATAGTCTCAGAAATGCAGATTGCAAAAAGACTACGTTTTGCCAAAAGTACAGTCCACACTCCATAGACAAGTTTAAGAAGCATGGAACTTATACGGCGATTTGAAAAACTGGAAAATCCCACAAAACGTCAGGAAAAATGACCATGCCATCAGACGGGTTACCATGCGATCACACACTAGTTCTTGTCTTCAATTACGCGCGAATCTGCAAAGAAAAGGTACATACATTGGTATGGCTTCTCGTCGTTTGAGCAAGGAGTTCGGTTTAAAATCCTATAAAACAGCTGCAAAACCACGCCTCATGTCAGCAAGGAAAAGGACGAGACTGTCTTTTGCCAACAAACATCTTTACTGGACTGTGGAAAAAATGGCAGAGAATTATTTTCTGACGAATCCACAGCTCAGCAATTCACAGTGCGAAAGAGGCACGTTCGAAAACCAAAATGTCATTAATGCGAAGTACACCACCAGTAAAGTAAAACAGCCCCTCAAGCCAGATGGTTTGCGGGGTTGTGAGCAAACAAGGGACTGCTGGGCTGTACTTTCCTCCCACCAGGAACCACCATGAATGGTCTGAAATATGTTAAATTGCTTCACGAAAAGTTTTTCATACACATGACTGTGCATAACACCTTTATATTATGCATGATGGAGCACCTTCTTCTTCATTTGAGCTAGTTGTTCAAACCACTGCTTGGCAGCACTAGGTCTCGGGGCAGGTGTTGAGCAGCCATTCGGTTGTCTCATCGTCCAGAACCGTCAGGCCATGCAGTCCATGGGGAGGTCGATGGATTGGACATTGGAGGACA
>JGI24158J21664_10005765_pt1 | contig 16233 bp, 8 predicted proteins | sample Ectturendosymbi3_FD_21664 | JGI IMG/M metagenome (IMG submission 21664)
ACAGCTTCAAAGTTAGTTTTTAAATTAAAACCAAAAATTGAGCTGAAAGGACTAACTCAAGTAAAAATTTTGCAATTTGCTATAGGTTATAAAACAGGTTGTCTGTTGATATCTTCAAATAAAACTTCTGTATTATCCGTGCAATCCATGCATTCTTGTCTATATAAACTTACCAACAAACTCGTTTTCAAAAACTTGTCATTCACTCAAAAGAAAGAAAGAAAGAAAGAAAGACGCTGGCGACAAATTTATCTTTGCCAATATAAACTTATTTACTCTTTTCTACAATCATCCTATACAAAATGAGTGGTTTCACTTTGTATTATAAAATGAAAGATCAAAATTCAGGTTACCAAGCAACAAACTAAGGAGTGAAGTTACATAAGCGCTTTTTCCATTGCAGTGAATGCTTGATATGACAGAGACGACCCGCCTGGGTTGATCAAACAAAGCGTTGCTCAACTTAAAATCCTTAGATAAAATAAAATCAAAGATTTTGAAGCATTGCGTAAAGAAAGCAAGCACGAGAGTTACGGTGGTGAGAACCCAGAAAGCCTTTGCAAGAGAAAAGAAAAGAATCGAGAAAGCCTTTGCAAGAGGGAAAAACTCAAACAACTCGTTTTCATCACAGTTGTCAAATTTTGATTACGATTCTTAAGACGCTCTTACCTTAGCTTCCACGTTGTCCAATGGGCTAGACCAGTAGTTTTTAAGCCTCAATACCCTTAATCAGGTCGAACAAGAATTTTTGACAATACAAGAAAAAGTTGGAAAAAATTGGGCTCAAGTTGGGCATGTTTGTCTCATTTATGATTTCGCCGTAGCGTAGGTAATTATTTGTTTCGGGATGGCATTTTTTGGACCCTAACGATTGCATTATAATGAAATTTCAGTGTACAATATATCTCTTATTTTAAAATGAAACATTCAATGCCCCCTGGGGTTATTGAGGCAAACTTTTAGAACACCTGGGTAAGAGAAACCCACTTCATTATTTCTTTTGGCCTTTTGTCTGCCTCACTGGCGATTGTCGTAGAAGGCATAATTCGCACTGTTCACTTAACTTCATTACGTTACATTCGCGTTGAACAGCTTTGGTTTGTTTTGTGTCTCAAGACGAAAAAGTCCTTGCAGTTGATTTACAACAACGAAAGCTTAGACATTACGCTCCGGAGTTATTTTACATCTTAAGCTCTTCCGTGATCGAGATCACATTTATTAAATGAATTGCGAACGACGTCCATACTAGCTTTGCGGCTCGCTCTGCCTATTCTCCCATTTACTGAAGTAGGTTTTACCGCAGTCGGTAAGTTTGCTTTCTGAGGCACTGTGCGATACGAGTTCATAGTGCGATACAAGCGCGCGCGCGACACTTCCATATGTCACAATTATTTTGTCAAAAAAGGCGCTTGCGAATGTAGTAAAACGCAGTGTCTGCCGCCAAATACTAAAAACAATTTGCATCGAAGAAGCTGCTTGGCAAAGGCCATGTGGCAGAACGTCCAGTAACATGTGCTTTTCTCCTCACAGGTACAAGCAACATACCGACCTGGAGCACTTTGATCCATTTCCGAGAAATGAGAAATGTCAGCTTGGTTGGCAATGTATATTAACCATGATGGTTCAAGTTTAATTTTTTAATGTGTAACCAATTTTTTTGACCAATACAAACAAAGGCATTGCAAGAACTCGAAAGATACGTCTCCGCAGTCATGTGCGCTGTTGTCCATCTGCACCTTAGAAATGTTTCTAAATTCTGTTTTTAGCATTTTTTAATTTATTGTGCACCATGTGAACATTGTACCAACCGATTTCGCAAGCTAATCTGTTGCGATTTAATGGAGTTTGATAAAAGTTAGAGGTGGTCGAACATGAAACATGTCCATCGGCGTACTTCATAGGTTTCCGTTTTTAACAATAGTGGTCAAAGTCCGCAATGAGCACGGCATCTGTGTCAATCGCTCAAAAATTGAAGTAATTGATTATAAACAAGATTGAACTTTTGGACCATAGAATCGCAACTCAAGATTTTGGAGGGTAGGTGAACCTTTTTGGAGGTGAATCATAAAGTCTTGACAAAAGTNAAAAAACTCCGAAATATATTTGAAAAAATCCGCAAGGCAAATAATTTGTGTAATTTAGTATTTGGTTTTGACTNGCTTGGCTTTGCATAAGGCCAGGAATGCAGCTGACGTTGCTGCTGAAAATGTTCANGTAAAACGTTTAGACGCCTCTGTCTGATTTTGTTGTATTACAAAATTTTTCTTTTTTGACGAGAACAAAATACGCCAAAACTTTGTTGAACTTCGCGGTTTGCTTTTTTTAACATTTAGACGTTTTTTTGAAATCGTATCGTCGAACTGTTACTACCCGTATCAAATGTCGATGCAGCATATGCAGAACAGCTAATCTCCCCATGCATGAGGGACTTCGGACAATAATTTATTTTATATAGCCCCTTGTCTTCTTTTTGTTTGATGAAACTTTGTTTCAAGAATGATGAAATCGCTGCATGGATTGTGTTGAAATGCGCGCAGTGCGCTTATACCCAATTTATTCTCTGCCTAAACAGCAAATTTACGAAAAAATTGTTTAGTGCAGGGAGTCCCAATATTTCTCTGACCATGTACCCCTTCAGCATTTCGACAGATGAGCAATTGCCCCTAAAATGTCTTACTATAAAAAGGCTTAGCAAAATAACAAAAATCCACTAAATTTTAATAGAAATTTTAGATTTTTAGAACTACAAAGGTAATGATTTTTATAAACACTATTCACTGATATATGTATAAATATCTGAAAATAAATAATAATATACAAATATATTTTTGCCTTCTATTGCTAACCTTAAATGTACTCCATCAGATAAATAAAAGCAAATGTACCCCCAAGGGTTAATGTACCCTGGATTGGGAACCTCTCGTTTAGCGCTTCTAATTTTTGTCTGCTACTTGCTTTCGTGCTGGATGGTCCCAAATCTTTTTTTAATTAAAACAAAGATTTGCGGATGCTCAAACGCCGTTTGTTTAGTTTTGTGATTTGCAAGGCCATTAACAGAATGCCAAGGATCCCACCAAATTTCAAAAAAACGAGGGCAAAGTAAAGCTATCGTCAGCCTTTGGTCATTGGCTGGGGTTTTCAAAAAGGTACGTCGAACGGGTTTCTGCATAGGNGAAAAAGCCACTTTTGAAACCAAACGAGTTTCGAAATATATCTTGATGTGTTACGAGTTTCTTGCTTGCGATAAAACGGTTTCTAGCTTTTGCGCACAAGCACCAAAAGCACTGCAAGCGGTTTAAAAACACAAAGAGATTGTTCGTCAGCTGCAGTATGAAACCGTCAGCGACGCAGCACGATAGTCATTTGAGGAATATGCTACTTTTATTTTACTTCGCCTCAACCCATTAGGCCAAAGGAAGCTTCCGATAGTGATTTCACTATCGAGGATGTTATGCTTTGGCCGGGTATGCGCTCTCTCGATGTAAGCGCTGCTCTGCAGGGCGNTTACATAACTCCCTTCGCTACGGAAGTCGTTCAAGCAATTCGTGCTCAACGAGACGAAGCCTACGTATCGAAGATCGTATGCTACCTGCACGTCATGGCTTCGAACCCACATCCTCCACCATGACGTGCCCCGCATCTCAACCATTTTTTATTTTACTTCGCCTCAACCCATTAGGCCAAAAGAAGCTGCGGATGGTGATTTCACTATCGAGGATGTTATGCTTTGGCCGGGTATGAGCTTCTGCTTGCTTTCTCGATGTAAGCGCTAGGGCGCTTACACTACTGGTGCGGAGCTTTGTTTTTGCCGAAGGTAAACACAGCAAAAGCGTAGTATGACTCGCATGTCGGGGAGTGTCTATCACCGTCATAACGAGGATTAGACTTTATAATAACCACGACTCTAGTGGGCATGACGGCCGTGCCGTACTGGAAAGCCACCCACCAATTGGGTTAGTGCATGATTTCGACAGGCATTTGCATTTGTCGTGTATGGTGATAGTGTGCTGAGTTGCGCATCAAAACAGTCTAATCGCTTCTTGTCCTGGTCATGACCTCATTTGCAGCAGTTGAAAAATGTCGCCAGAGTATTAAACTTGTCACGTCGCAAATATCACTTGGGTTGTTCTCGGAAAATAATTCATTGCAAAAGTATTGCTTTCAGCGGCCACGACGCGCAATGACCTCAACGACAGTAAGAGTCGTTCAGGAAATGCGGACGCTTGGTAACCCTATTGATACCCTTTTTGGAAGTCAGCACACGAAATGGCAACGACGACAACCCGTGCAAATGCTGTGGGCAAATGTGAGTTGCAAACGTGCGCAAGAACATTGGGGATTACCCGAAGCAAAATGCGCTAGCAAGCTCGTGCAAACAAGCGTGTCAAGCAACGGAACCTCAGCGCTGCGGACGGTGGCAATGCCGGCGACGATGAAGTTGCAGCAATGATCTGTCGCCGTCAGCTCATGGCTTGATGTTAACTTGTTGCGTATTTAGACATACCGACCGCAACTTGATCTCGGCATTCCACTGACTGATTGACTGCCAAGTTGTTTAAAGGAGTAAGACTAAGCGGATGCAGACGCTTGTGCTTCTGAACTGACATGAATTAATCGACAGCACACGGTTCTGTTTGGTGCGTGTTGTCAAGATTACAGCAAGCAGCCCTCATGGTAATCCATTTTGAATTAGAATGCAAACGAGCTGATTGATATTTGATCTTCACACGCTTAACCTCTCAGAAACGTTCGGTAGGGCATATTTATTATTAATATTTGGTGTTAAATCATGCTGTGGAGGTCGTGAAGATGATTTCCAGCAGTAGATTGCAGAACACCCAATAGCGAATACGTCGAACGTAGATAATAATTTGCTTTTCTTTTGATGTACAATTGTACAGACACGTTTTCTTTAAATATCACGTACACTCCTCCGAAAGGACAAAGAATCATACAACACAAGAACCTGTGCTTTAAAATTGCGATTTGTTCTGAAAAACAAAAATATAGATATCATGACAAACGTTGTTTTCAAAGCTAGATCAAGCTGAAGTTCCTGACACATTTACAACGTAGATCCTTTTTTCAAAGCTTTGCAGTTGGCCAGAAAAGTTTACTGGGCAGTTGTCTGCAATTGGACGGTTTTTACTGGATTTACAAAGGACTTTCTCGATAATTAATGTTCACTGGTTAATCTCAAAAGCCTCTGACAACTTGCCGAACAAGCAAATAACGAGTGAAACTTATACTTTTAAAAGAAACGAACAGTCACTGTTTTTGAAAAAGCGCGATTTTACTTACAACGTTCCACCGTCTCTGCACTTACGGCTCAACAATATTGCGCTGTGTCTGCTTGAAAAAGTGAAACAACCGCTGTGCACACCTATGCATAGGTGTAACATGGTACGCGTGGGCTGTACAAGCCAGTATCATTAAATTAAATTTTTTCTTTCATATTCGATTTTTCCTATTCTTGAAACGCATCCGCATCTCTTTGCAAACTTTGTCTTTAGTGTCTTTTTGTGTGCATCATAACAGCTTTGAATTTGAAACAAAACATATGTGCTTTTTGCAAACGTCCTTGCAGTAATACCAAGTTTGTCCACATGAATATCCTTATTTGGAGAGTTATAACATAGCGATTGAAGGTAAAATATTTTGTTTGATTGGTCTCTGTATTAGCTTGGCCCCTCAGTTTATCTACATTAATATTCTAAAATGTTTTGTAAGGGCACAACAGGCACCCAACACATTTGTTTCAGCTTAGTAGGAGTTAAGATGCAAACAGGGCAAAAAGCTGGCAAAGTATCAGAAGCTATGAGGCCGATCATTGTAAGCAAAACCTTCATATATTTTGTGTGTCAGTTTTCTACAAACAATTTTGAAAGAGAATTTCAACAACAGGACGAAAGAATTAATCAGTTTTTACTGTACGTTTTATAACAAAACACAGCTAATAACAGTTTTTCTGGCAAACAAGTTTGTGATGAAAAATCTGTGATGTGTAGGTTTGTAGGTTTATTGCTTATACTTATTCAAATTTCATAAGTGTAAATCGTTTGGAGTAACAGAAATGATTTTAGGGCAATTTGTCCAGCTTTGTAACAGTTGTGCGTCATGTTTTTGTATTAAAACCATTTTCTTCGTTTGTTTGAACAAGTTCACTTCGGCTGTGGTGGGTCAAAGAAAACTCTTTTGAAGTCCGCTATACCATCTACCTATTATGCCGACAAATTGTGCGACATTGTATTATCAGAACAGTGCACGACAGTCGGCAAAATGTGCCAATGTTGAGAAGCGTTGGATACGGCACATTTGTGTTTGCTGAATCACCTCACGTGAGCTGATGTACAAAACCGCTTGCACTCAGTGTAGGAGGAAGCCAACCAGCGAAGCTTTGGTTGCGATAAATCGCTTGACAAATTCCCTCCTAATATCATCGCATTTCGATTATCCTGCATCTAGAAAGCAGCGAACGATAAAAATTCCTTAAAAAACATGTTTGTGAACGCAACCTCTGTGCTGGCCTCCAAGCGCTGATCAAAATTCATCGAAAACCAGTTGGCAACAGAAACGCCTGTTATCAACAGGCAAATCAATCTTGACTTGCGTTTGGCGACTTAAAATGTATTTACACCCAAAACAACCAAAGTGGCTTTATGTCATAATGTTACGACACTACGCATCTGGAAAATTCAGGAAAGTGAAGCTGAGATCATAACCAACACCACAGAGTAAAGCATCACGCAATGGATAACAATACAACTGCAAACGACCATTTCATCGTGTGAGGTTTCTACCAGCTAGTTGTCTTCACTAACATGTTTTTCACTCATTCGCTCGCATGCCTTCTCCATGTCTTTCACATACAAAGCTTTACCGTGGTTTAATGCAAGCACATACAAAAATTTAACTGCTTATATTTAAGATCACTGATTGCGTATATTTATAAAGGTTAATTAATCCATCCTTCTGTAAATAAATACTTCGGTAAAAAAAACAAATAGATGTAAGGACATATGAATCAATAAAATATAAAAAACAAACACAAGGACATTTACAAAAGTAGTAAATATACTCTTCTAGCTTCTAGATACGAATATTTTGATTTGAAAATCCGTATTTTTCATTAACAAATTAGTGCACAAGCAGGTTTTCTCTTTCTCCAACGCAGTTAGAATCGTTGTGGGCTGAAGTAAAACTTGAACATCACGATATTCCCGTGTGTTTTTGACAAACACTTTCAGAAAAAAATTTTGTTGAAAAACATTTTAATATTTTATGATATGCACAAATTAATAATACTGAATGCATTCCAATGCCTTACAAAGTTAACACACAATATCATGCACAAAATTGTTTCCTGTTTTGAAGAAACGTTTGTCGTTAGCGTTTTAAAGATTGATGAGAATTAGCTCAGATAACTTTCGTCTGTCTTCTGCAGCCAAATTTGTGATGATTTATATCACAGTTTTTCTGAAAAATAAAAAGCAACTAAATAAAACTGCTCGTGATCGTGTGCGCCTTTAATTAAAAGTTGACGTGGGCTTCAACGCCGTTACCAAGGAACGTATCTCAATTGCTGAATGTTTTTTCTCAAACTTGCGAAAGAGAACAAAGTGGTTCACACTGCTTAAAAACAAGCTGTTATCGTTGATCTGCAACATTTTTACCAGGAATGTCCCATTTACAGATTTTTGACTGCTTTGCGTCTTTTCCAGGAATAACCTCTCGCAAGACGCGGGAAACGCAACCACCGCCGAAAAACATGGTATTGTATTTCGGAATTCTTTGTTTGTGACGGTACGTTCCAATGGAATATCGCTCATTGACAGTTATCAGCAACGGTACTGACCTTCAACTGCTGAAAGTATTTTTTTCTGCGATGAAATTAAACTTTTGCTGTTGCCGGCAAGATGTTTGTGCCAGTCCAGCAGGTCTGTTCATTTCGTGAAATGTGAAGATGAAGTGGTTGGTCAGTTGCTATTTTTGAAAGAGTTGAAGACAGTTCAACTCGATGCGCACGTGCTTATTAATTGGCGTGCTGCTCATTTTACAACCAATCTTTGACTTTTAAAAGAGTCAAAACATGGACTTCGGAGGAGTGAATTTATGCTGATCCGTATCTCTGAAGCATAATAAAAATGAAAGGTCCTTTAATGGATTCTGTGCACAGTAATTCATTTTTTCGTTTTTCACAACCATATGAGAGAAACATTCAGGTGCGATTAATCAGCTTGTGAAGCACTTCAAATGTTAGAGAAAGTAATTTCTCGGTCCACGAATGCAACAACGTAAAATCTGCGCAAAATATTCCCGTTTTGTGTCGGGGAGAACATCAACGACCTACCAGTAAATACGTTTTCTCCACTGAAAGCCTTGTGGAAATATTTTCAATGCCGACGCGACAAATGCACCACGACTGCAATGAGTGGGTGGCCTGCGCATCTGGTTTAACCGCTTCGATGCAGCAATTGGTGAACAGACATTTTCGCGACACGGCAGTTGGGCTAAGTTAGAAATTGCCTGCATATCACGTCAGACACAAGACCAGTGCTGAACCAACCGCAAAGACGGTTTAAATTCTCACGTTGAGTGTCCCCTCTAAGAAAATTTTATACTGAGCAAATGTTTCTTTTGGTGCGCATGAAATTTCACAACCATGTACACATAAACAGCAAAGCGTTTCAAACGTTACAAGAGCTATGCAATATATGCGATATTTAATTAGGACTGTTGCTAGTGCGCGAGAAAGGTTTACTTGCGCAAATGGTCTGTTGGCGCTGCGCATTTGCGTAGTTGCGCACCTTAGAGAGAACACCGCTCACGTTCGAGGTTATTAGGTGGACGAGGTCTTGACGGTGGTTTATTTACGCAGTCACCGAATGGTAATCTGACCAACTGTCCGATTTTCATGTTTAGTCCTGATGTATGCCTGATAATTCGCGGTTAATCATTTAACTGCCTGGTCATTAGCCACTCATCACTATTCGTTTTGCATTCGCTTACAACAGAAACCGATCAAATTAAAGATATGTTAGCTCATGAAATTCAACCCGGCTCGATATTATGCTTGTTCATCACAGCTTAAGAATGAAAAAAGTATCGTTTTTTGTACTTTCGTTGGGCAACAATAACAAACACATCAGTCTTGCGCAGCCGAACTAGCAAAAAAGATTGTTGCCTTCTATCTTAACGTTTTAATGAGCGAAATACCAAAAAGGGCATCTGCAAAAATACTGCAAGTACGTTGCAATTCAGGCGAGGCGCCAGCCTGCGTCAACACACTTCATGGGCTGCATTGGTGGTAACGACTTCATAAAAATCAGCATCGTTGCTGTAATCGTATCAAGATGCGTATCGCGTCGAAAATGAAGAGAAGCAAGTTTATCAAAGTTGTTCGCTGACCTTGCGATCGCGATGAGCGTGAGTGACGGCTGAAATCAATCTGTGTTACGTCGCAAGCCGATTATGAGTCACTGTCGGGATTTGAATGGATAAGATCGGATGTGTGGAAGTGATCTGAGGAAATGTTTGCTGTTGTCCTGTGGCGACGCTGCAAATTTGTGCGTTCTTAACAGATTTTCGCTTGATCTTATTAAGCGCCAGCAGAGGATTCGATTCTTGCAGCGTTCGAAAAGAAACGTTTTGTTGCTCTGTACGCACAGAACTGACGTCACTTTTCTAAACAAACCCAGCAGATTTTCCGTTATCTCAAGTATCTTCCGGGACAAAAGATTTTAATGCGAGTCGCTAGCAAATATATTGCGTCTCACCTCCGATTTTCGTGCCATAAGGCATTCGCTTTACGCAAATCAGACTGCATGTTCCGAAATAAGAGATGATTGCGATGTGGTACCAGACAGTCGGACATGCCAAACCTGGCGTCGCAAAATATTTCGGTCTGAGAAGATTTATGAATTTATGAAACGGAAAACAGCACACCGTCAACATTACAGTTAAATTGCAAAATTGCCACTTGCCGCGCATAAGCAAGAAACTGTAATCCTTACAATCTTCGGCAGGGTCGCACAGGGTTCACAGCGAGACACGAAATGACAAAAGCCCGGGTGTGCCGACCACATGAACTGTATCTATGTGAAATCTCTTAGTGTTCAGGATGTTTTGTAAAATGACTCGCTATTTTAACGTTATTAGAATTTTCCTGACGTAATTCATAACAGGGCCGCTGCTGCTTGAAAGCTCCCGCTTGGTGTCAGCGTCTCGGGCTGGTGACAAAGCAATTTAGATTAGGCCGCTCGGTCCTGCAATGCTATTGGCTGAAAGCTGCTTTATGACGTCAATGGAACGTGCACCGCCAACAAGTTTTCATCTTTGAGCAAGGTTATCTGTGATCTGATGGGAGCAGCTAGTTTTTTCAATGCGCTTTATCGCATTTTTCGTTTTCGGCAGACGTTTTCGCGTGAAGATATCAGTTAGTCCCGTGTGTTTTGGTGGTCTTCCGCGACGTTGTTTTTGTTGTTGTTTAATATTGTCTTTGGAGGTGACGACGGAAGATAAATAGTTTCGCGCGAAAATGCGCTAAGTCTGGTAATGGACGCAGCGTATCTGGTTTTGCACAAATGCTGTTGCAACTGTTAGCAGCTAATCGCAAGAACACTTTGCCACTATACTAACCGATCTACGCCTTTTTGCATCACTTTTCACTTGCAAATTAGGACATTGTTCTAATCAGATATAAGTGTTGAAGAACATAGTAGAGATCTTTGCACTTTGAACGCACTCAATCGCTATTGTCGTTGCGCTTAAATCACCAGTTATCACAACGAAGCATGCAGCAAGCGTTACTATGCACAATACCAGCTTTTTTGGGGCAAGTTTGAGAGGGTTTTACATTTGTCCCAATGAATCACATACCTTTTTTAGCAGTACATTTTATGGGTGGAATGACTTTCAAAAATTTAACAAGTGCTACTTACAGACGATTCATATCGGCTGTTTCATTTTTTCAGGTTTGCTTGCGCAGATTTAGATCGCTGTTTCGTATAAAAATGTAATTATTAGGTCGTGGTCGTCGTCGTTTGAGCCAGTTTGTTCACACATGATCAAGTGTTGCATGATAGCTTGATTGAAAAACATTTCACTATGTTTTTATGGGTCGTACACAGGCTTTAACTTAGTGTATTCTACTTTTCTGTGCCAAAGAAAACGATTTCTACAGCCAACCATTTTAAAATGAAATGGAAATTAACAGCAGGTTTGCGCCATAAGTGATGAAGGGGGAGATCTTATATTACCCTCACCACATTGCATTATTAGTCGTACCTAGAACCTTCACGGCAATTTACCAACCATTTCACATGATGATCTTGCAATGACTATAATCTGCTGCTAATTCCAAAAAATAAGAAACAATTAAAATGTTCCGAGAAAAACATATTTGTTTCATTGAGGTATTTGACTGATTTTTTTAATGATATCAGGACTTTAAATAAGAAAAATAAGGAATCTTAACGTGGTATTAAAATCCCAATCAAGAGACACAAAATGTTGTTATTTTATTTTCTCAATCCGACAAAAAACTACTTTTTCAGGATGCTTAAAATAAAAGGTAGATTCGCAAATTAATTAAATGCTTTTGGCTTGTGAAACCTTCTGTTGTGAAAAATACTGTTGGAAAAATGGTTTTGGAATTACCTTTTCAAACAGTTGCAATAGCTTCGTTTCAAAAATAATGACTCTCATTACTTTTCAAAGTTACAAGTGATCCTCCTTCAAAAATTATAATACAATTATTACAATTAAAGGGTGTTTCCAAAATCTGGGATCAAATTGTGAAAGGACGCTTCGCGCAAGCAGCTGCTTTATTTATGGAAGTAAAACACTGCAATCTTTCAGCTTTGAATATGAGTGCTGAAAATGCCTTGTATCTGAACAAATACACTCGTCACATCTACGTCATGCTTTTTGTTTAATCATATTTACTTCTTTTCAGTGACTATATGTTCCATTCTGGATGAAATGTGAACAAGCCAGCAATACTTTTTAAAAACTGATTTCTGTAAAAAACAATTGACAAACCCTGGCAGCAATAACATGACAATGTATAGACATTGAATTTCATATAATTTCTGCAATTCCTAGGCTAAACATCTCTAACCTGTGTATGAAAAAAATTGTAGTTTTGAGGTTAATAACGTAACTGCATTCCATTTCACTTAAGCATTTTAATCACTGTGTCAGTAACAAGTTTTATAAAATCAAGGACATTGCTGATGGCTTAAAATGCTATCCTGGTATACTTTTTGCCAACGATTAACAATATCTTGGCGACCCAATCTTTAAGAAAGTATTGCACTGTGCACTTTTCAAGAATAGAAAAATATTACAAACAACATCAGCCGAATAGGCGCAATACTCGCTTGACTGAAAAGAACATGATCTTGGGTTATAAACAGGTGTTTCATTTACCAGAAAAACAATGTCTCTCATTAAAGAAAATGTAGTTTCGGTTCCTACGACTTTAATTAGGAATTATTTGCTAGTAGTTTTGTCTTTCGCGGCAAACAACTCTCTTATTAGGGAACAGATCTTGCGGTATTAAATTTATGTTCCAAAATGTGCCGTTTCCAACCAATCTAATATTTTCCAAACATACGCAATTCATGCAATTGTCTCGATTTCCACCAAATTTGCTCTACCTTATGAGTTGAACTTGTTGTGACAAAAGCTTAGCATGTATTAATTTGAAAGCTGGAGACATACTTAGTCTTTGAAATGGAAGTATGTGGTTTACATAGCAATCGACTCACTCAAAGACATCGTGTCTGGAGTGTAGGCAGGCTGTGACCACATAATGAGCATCATCTCAATTTTGCGTCGCCTGGTTTACGAAAAAAGATGCGTGAAATTCGATGCGATTTAGGGAATGTGCATCTCCGTAGCCAATATTTCCCAGATTTAATGACTAAGCCTGGACATCAGTTCAGTATTGTTTATGCGCGGTTTCTGTGCTTCTTTCGGAATGTCACGAGTGGTCTGCGGCGCCCATCTCCGCTTGCTTGCACCGGGGGCCACGCGGCTGCTTTCGTAGGGAACGCTGGACTGGTGGCGAGTCAACGGCAGCACCACGCGTGAACTGTTCCCTTGCACCAGGGGTGTCCGGAGTCATGTTTTCAGACTCCGGCTCCGCTCCTGCTCCAAAATTTTTTAATCCGGATCCGGGTCCAAAATGTTTTCAAATTTGAGAATCCGCCTCCTGTTCAAACTCCGGCAACTATCGATGCAACGGAAATTCAGCGATGTTTGTACTTAAGCAATGACATTCATAAAGACTGCTCAGACTCCTGCTACTGCCAAAATAAAAAGTAGCTACGGATCCGGGTCCGGTTTTTCACAAAGTTTTTGTTTCCGGATCCAAAAAATGCTGAGCCCTACCGGAAGTCGACTCCGGCACTCCGTATTCGTGGCTACCTCTGCCTTCGCCCATCCATCAACGCCGAGCACGAGCTGGACAGGCCGCAATTGCCGTTTTTCAAGTCTTCGTTATGACCAGACCGGGAATTGAAGCCAGTCTATACCACCTTTTGGTGGCGCGTGCTCAACCAGTTGTACCGTCCGATATACTAAGGCTGACAATGCTTTTAAAAATGGTTTTGACCGCACTTTGTTGTTTCTACTTTGTCTTTCAAAAACTTGGTATACTACGCCATCGCTGCGTTTCATGCTGATGATCTTTTGTCGCTGTTCTTTTAGTAATTATATGAGTTAGTGTGGTCGCCTTGCCCTATTAAATGTGCAACTCCATAACCATTTCAAGCACGAGACAAGCCTTCAAGTAATTCAACAGAAAGTTGCAAAAATAGTTGCCACTATTCGTCAACCAACTACGATTGGGCGAGCGTTCTGCTCCAGTTTCGCGTGCTTAGGTAAAAAACACACCAAGGGTAGACCCAAACACTTCCTTGCATAGCAAAGGCCTATTGGCGTGAGTGTTGGTTGTTGTACTGCACATCGTAAAATTTTGCGCTGCGTTTTTATTGACATGCGGTTTTCCCTTGATCGTTGCGCCACCACAGGGTCATGTTGCATTGCTTTATTGCTGCCAGACAGACATTCTTTTGTTTGAAGGAACATCCAAAATTCCTTTTTTACTTTGTTCCAAGTTATTTTAAACCAAACAAATGGAAGTTACTCAGACATCTTCCATTGCAGCACTTACAATTTTCGGCAGTATTTAAAATTACTAGCAGCTACGCGAAAAAGCAGCGATGCACAAAAATAAGTTTTCGAAATAACTTTCCTTATACCAGTGATGAAAGGCAGTGTTGCATTTTTATTAGTCACTAATTCAATAAAACTCCATTTTCCCGACAATGGTAAAAGTAAGAAACACAACACTTAAGAAACTTAAGAAAGTTTCTTCAACACTTAATAAAGTTTCACGATTACGAAAAAATATGGCGAAATGCACTTCAGGAAATGCAATCTACAGACAACCGCCGCTAATGGGCGAGAGGTTTTTGTTCAGTATTGATTTGAACCCAACATAGGCCTGGCTAAGTGGTGCACACGCAAGGTAATTCGCCAACCCTTTGTATCTCAAGTATGTAGTTCACTCCAATTTGCGTAACTACCAAGTCCTTGTTTGTTTTTTCTCATTTTATTTGTTATTAATTAAACATAGTACAGTCTTATCTTAAGGAAAAGATTCTGCACCCTCCAGCAAACGTCGAGGCGTCGTATATGAAATTCCACGTGGGGACTGTGCAACACAAATACATTGGAAAAACGAAACAAAGCCTGAGTACGCGATTGCTCGATTGAAAGAACACCACAGGGACACCTCGGAAAAAACAGCCCTAACAAAACATGCAGCCCAAACTGTCCATGCAGTGCCGTATCAGCTCAACTCTGGCCCCCCAAATGCTTACAGGGGCCCTCTAATGGTGATTTATCAAAAAAAGTTATGTTATGCTACATCTTGAGGTCAAATGGCCTTCAAAACAAAACATCCTAATTGCAGAAAAATTTTGGCAGAACCAGGTCCGTAGCCAGGTTTTAAGGTTTGAAGGGGGTAAAATCCTTTTTAAGGTTGGAAAGATTTTTGTTTTCATCATATGTTTAAAACAAATTTTTCTGAGCACAAAAACATTGGGGGGGACACAAAACAGATTTGGGGGTAACGTCCTCCGAATGCCCCCCGTGTCTGCGGGCCTGGGCATGACCATCGCCAGAAAGTCTTCCATTGGAGGCCTTTATGTTTGTGCAGGGGGGCTAGACATTCCGAAAATTTATTTTTAATTCTCAACATGAACAGCATTTTTGCAGATTGTGCGAATTAATTATAAATATTTTCCCGCAAATACTCATAATAGGCTCGTAGATTCCAATTAAAATTTTTGAACGAGCTTAACAAAAGGAATTGGGTCGTAAATCATTGTTATTTAACTGACGGCGATTATTTAGAGATGCCGTAATGAAATGCAAATGTAAAAATATTTGCAGGAAAGCAGAATCAATCCTATCATTCAGTTATGAAAACACTATCACCGAAGGAGCACACATGAGGCCGGTCATACCATGTGGGCTGCGATGAACGTTTTCTTTCATTAGCGCAAATTGATAAACTTTATCATGAGCTAAGTGAAATATGCTTGTAAAGCGTGCTCATGGGGCTTTTTACTGGCAAAAATATGCATGCACAGACCTTGCTGATGTCTGGACTTGTTAATCTTCTGGTACGTGGCACATGTTTAGATTAATAACATTTTGTATCTCAAATCGCCTATAAATGTGAACAAAGACTAAGGCCTACGCGGACGCAACGGTTAACATCTATAATCCACTAACTTCACTACTCTGTTTTNNGATAACCCCAAAATAGACTCTTCTAACTACACAATTAACTCCATCTGGCCGTCTGAACAGCAGGCTGCGCAAATGTATAACTTTGGTCATNAGCACCAAAGGTATCTTGTTGCTATGCAGTACAAAATGAGAGAAGACTACCTGGTCTAGACATATCAGCCCACATTTTTTACAGCAATCACTACACAAAACACGTTCTTCCTTCGTTTGAGCGAGTTCTTTTATCCACTGCTTGGCCGCGCTNGATTTCAGGGCNTGTGTTGAGCAGCCATTCGGTTGTCTCATCGTCCAAAACCGGTAGTTTTGATTGGACATTGGAGGACGACATGGTCGACGGTTTGTTCTTCTGCGCCACACTCACAGGCCGCAGAGGAGGCCATACCCCATTTGTACAAGCAGGAG